>ERZ1026880.142-NODE-142-length-41455-cov-46.973913_pt1 | contig 41455 bp, 69 predicted proteins | sample MGYA00380170_ERZ1026880 | MGnify/ENA primary metagenome ERZ1026880 (study PRJEB33269, sample SAMEA4719806) | human gut metagenome | biome: human-associated habitat; feature: organic feature; material: feces | place: Cameroon | collected 2013-10 ...
TTTAATCTATCAAGTGGGTATTTTATCGACTTGCTGATTTTTAAAGGCAAATTAAAATTTTAAAATAACATGACTAAATAAACCAGGTTGATCGCTTGCCTTGGAATCTCTGGCAGCAGTCCAGGCAGATCGCAACCTTCCGGGCGAAATCTAAAATTTTAGAAAACGGATCGCCCTTGCTTTGCTTGGAATCAGATCGCCATTCCGGCAGAACCTACCCGGCTTTTATTGGAATCATCAAACATAGAATTTTAAGAAAAGTTTTATATAAATTTAATAATTAAAATTAGAATATCGTTAAATATTTCACACAAAAATATACTTGCGGCGCCCGGATGCATCCGATGCCGGAACAAAAAAATCGGACCGCCTGCAATAGCGATCCGAAATTATTTGAATTGTTTATGTTATTTATAAAATATTGGTGGGGCGGTTGCCCGCCCCGGTGGTTTAGTCCTCTAACGTGCTTTGTAAGTTTTCCAGAATCTTCTGGAGCTTTGCGTTTTTCTTTTCGCTGTCTGTCTCTTCCTTGGCTTCTGCCAGATCATCAATCAGAAAACGAATAAAGCCGTTAAACTGTTTATCAGTCATTCCCATGTCCTGCATCCTGTTCTCCTTTCTCCGGCTCTGCGGTTATTGTCTCGGTTTCCCTTTGACAAGTATATTATATTATTTTGTGCCTTATATGTCAAGAATTATTTTGTGCCTTATATAGAATTTTTTCTTCTCTCTCTAATTTTTCCGCAATCGCTAATTTGATAAAATTGTTTACGCTTTTATATCCGGCTTTTTCAATTCTGTTCTTGGTACCGGATTCAAGGCGGCAGTTGACGCGCTCAAATTTATCATCATATTTATATACGGCTTTGCGCTGTGCTTCTGTTGTTTTTAATGTTTCCATGATTTTTCCTCCTATGCATACATTAAACGACCTTTAGGCTGTGGGATCTCTCGTCCTAACATTTCGGCGGTCTCGATCCATTCTTGGATCACCTGCTCGGCATTTTTTAGCGCTTCGACTGCTGTTTTTCCGTCAGCCTTGCACCCTGGAAGCTCTGGAATCTCCACAATATAACATTCATCTTCATTCGACCAATAAAAGATCATTTCATATTTATACATCTTTACACCTCCATTTTATATTGGATAATCAAGCCCCGGATTTGCTTCACTTGGTATGCTTTCGCCTTGTTTCCGTCTGGCTGAATATTGATGATTTCAGCGATTCCAGCCTTATAATAAATAAAGTGATCGCCCTTAACCCGGCATCTAAACCCAAGTGAATCTAACAATTTTTGCAAATCCGAAAATTTGATATTTGTATCTTTTGTTCCACTTTTTACATCTAAAAGAATTTTGTCTATTCCCGGCATTTCGTCCCTCCTTTAGCATCATTGTATTATAAGCGCCTTATATTGTCAATAATTATAAGCGCCTTATATATCCTTTATGATTTTTATTTTTATTTTGTGCCTTATATTTGTATATTATGTATATTGTTTTTGTGCCTTATATCTGATATAATTTAGCCATAAACAAAAAACATTCACACAGCCCCCAAGCGGGGCGGAAAGGTTGGAAATTATGAAAAAAATGATTATTGGATTCTTGGTAGGTGTAGCAATGACGGCGGCGGTTCTGGGCGCGTATGCTCATTATAACATGGTCGATATGAATCGCGTTGTAGACATCCAGACAAGCGACGAGGGCGCGATGATCGTTATTGATTCCGGCGACGGTTATTATTGGGAGAGATAAAAAAACCGGGGATTTTTCCCCGGGATGCCCGAAAATTCGAAAATACCACTTGAAAACAGAGAATCCAACAGCTATAATATACTTAACAGGAAAGCCGGAAAGAAAAGCATTTTTTCCGCCCCGGCGAATAAGAAACTATTAAAAAATAGCTGTCACGTGACTCGCCAAAGTACAGGACGGCTATTTTTTATATCTATTTGAGTATATCAAGAATTAATCCGGCAATAGCAATAGCAAGCATTATTTTCTCGTATGTGCTCATTTGCACCACCTCCGCATATGCTCGGAGCGGTGCCGCTCGTCCCCCGGCTCCCCGGTTAAGTACACTATATTCTATTTTCTGGAAGTATCTTCGAATTTTCCCAATATTAACAGCATAGCATTCATATAAATAAAACGCAAGCAAAAAGCCGGGAGGGTTTAAAACTCCTTCCCGGTTGCGCGGTCGATAAATGTGATCTTTAGATCGCAGCCTAGCGCATCGGCGATCTGTTCAACCTCATTCAACGAAAAATTATTTCTTTTGTATTTGTTGTAAAGGTTAGCCGTTCCACAATCCAAGCGCTTGGCAAGCTCCACGGTGTTGATATTTGATTCTAACAGCATTTTTTTAACTATCTTCGTTCCATCCATATATGATCACCTCGTTTTTATATATGATAACACCGGATAGAAACAGAATCAAGCTAAACAATAACAAAATAATACTTGACAGTAACACTATTGAGTATTAATATAATACTATCAAGTAACATTTAGGCATTAAAGGAAAGGGCGGTATATATGAAATACTTTAAAAATGTGACATCTTATGAGGATCTGAAAAATCAGTATAGAGGCTTACTGAAAGCGAATCATCCGGACAATGGCGGCAACGAGGAAATCATGAAAGAAATTAACATCCAGTATGATGCACTTTTCCAGATTTGGAAGAATCGCCAGGAAGAAAAGACCGGGGAAAAGGTCGAGGAAACCGCAGAAAGCACCCGCCGCGCATTTTATACGGCTTTCGGGTGGGAGGGTTCCCGCTATGATGGTAGTTTGACACTTAAAGAGATCGCGAAAATCGTCAGAGCGTACATCAAAGAAAAGTATCCGCTTTACAAGTTCAGCGTCCGCACATCCTACGCTTCCATGTGTCAGGAATTGCACGTTGATTTGTTGGAAAGTCCGATCGAAATTTATAAGCCATTCGATGATCTGGATCTGGATGACTTCCAGCGCATCGGGAAAATGATTTACCCTATTTATGATACAGATAACTATCTGGCGTTTCTGAATAGCTCCAAGGAGGAAAAGAAGGCGATCATTGATGGATACGAGTATCCGGAATATGCGCACGTTCTGAACGATATAACCCGCGCTGTGATTGATGATGTGGATGCATTTGTAAGATCGTACAACTATCATGACTGTGACGGTCAGATCGATTATTTCGATGTTAATTTCTATTATTTCGGATGCTGCCGGAATAACGGCGCAAGCGTGGCGATTGTTCCAAAAACTCCGCGCATCCAGAAGCAGAAAGCCGATCCGGCGGTCCGCAAGTCTTCCAAGGCTACGGAACCGGACGCGGCAGCAGAACCGGCAAAAATCGCGGAAAAATCCGGGTATACCTACAAGATTACCCGCGGACAGGATACCAGAGACGGATCGGACCTTTGGATCGTCCGCATCGCTGAGGAACTGGATCGGGCTGGATATATTGCAGAAAATAGAGCCATGAAAGCGCGCGGCGCATATTATAGCAAGTTCCTGCATGGTTTCCTCTTCCGCTTCGATCCGGCTGGGGTTCTGGGGATGGCATAAAAAAGCGGGGGATCTACTCTCCCCCGTTTTCCCGCTCGATTTTCTCGGCGATCGCCTGCTTGATATAACCGTTAACAGTCTGATCGGCTCTGGTGGCTGCTTCTTTTAGTCGCTCATAGTCCGATAACTGCATATCTAGCGGGACGCGCTTCAATTTTTCCTTTTGATAGTTGTACAAGTATTCCTTGCGTTCTTGGGTCATTCCCATTATACAAGCCCCCTTTTCCACCGCTAACATAATTCTACCACAAAAAACAAGTTATGTACATATCTAATTTTCATAATATTATGTACGTAACTTTATTCAATATGCCAATTGCTATTATGTACATAACAGTATATAATTATGTACATAACAAAAGCAAAGAAATATATAACGGGAGGACATACATCATGACAAAAGATATGGAAAATTTATGGAACATTAAAGATGTGATTAAAGCAAATGAGGATGGCGATTTTTTAGCCGTATGCGACAACGGCAAGGAATACGAAGCAAGTTACGTATCCAAGTATAGAGCAATGTTTTTTGCCATCCCTCAGGATGTTAAAATTCTTGGATACTTGAAAATCATTGGTAGAGCATAGCCGAAACGCTCCAGATTGGAGCGTCCACCGCGGGACGGTCTCCCGGTGCTGATGATGGCAGACCAGAAAGGCGAATGTATGAAATTACATGAATTAATTATGAAGTGCAAAAATCTGTTAGATGTGAATGATGCAGCTGAAGAAAGATATGCAGCGGAACCGGAAAACACCGAAGCAGAAAAGGCATTTGATGAAACCTATAAAGCATTTTTTAATGCTTACATGGAAGCCGTTAATTGCATCGTAGCCATTACGGCCGGAAAGATTAATTTTAACCGGGCTAAGTACCTTGTAACGATTAAATTAGACGAAATGAAAAGAAAGGAGATCTAAACCATGAAAAGATACAGAGACGAAAGCGGGCGATTAGTTGAGAGCCTGGAAGAAATCCGAAGAAAGACAGCACTGGAGGCAGCGCAATATTATAAAATTGGTTCGATTTATCAAAATGCTGCTGATGGTCGGGAATATGTTTATACAGAAAATAGTGATTGCTTGGCGCATTTCCAGAGCTTTGACGGCTACAATCTATTTATTCCGGTTGGTTCTCTTGGTACATTCCTTCCGGATGTTGCAGATGATGATCGGGCCTTGGTGCTTGTAATTGATTAATGGGAGGTAGATGTATGAGTGATTTGATTTATGTATTGGCGGTATTCGCTGGCGGTTATGGCTTCCGGCTTCTGGTGGACTTCTTCCGGACCGGTAAATATTAAGACTTTAGGCAGGTTGGACTTTTACCGGGGAACGTTTCCCTGGCTGTCTTTTCCAAAAAATCAGAAAATGGAGGTATAAGATCATGAAAAAAATAATAAAATTCTTGGAGGATTCCGGGATCGATTTCCGGGCAGCTGAATGGGGCGGATCGTATTTTGAGGACGATCGGAAGAATTGCCGGGTGTCTGGTCTCCTGGTATCTTTTGATGGATGGCTTGATCCGGATGCATCCAGTAAAAAAGCGGCATTTTTGCAGCATATGAGCCGATGCCGTGCCTATGATGTCAAGCCGATCTGTAATCATGGGATCTATTCGTTCCTGGTTCTGTCGGTATTTGACGCGGCAAGACTGGATAAATACGATCGTGAGGTTTCCGCCGCTGTGGATGCGTTTTGGACGGCTGAGCACGCTAAACGGATGCAGGCGGCAATGATGGCATGATTTAGATCCGGCGGCTGGTGCTGCCTTTGGGTGGTTCGATTCCATCCGGATTTTTCAAAACATCCTAGCGCCCAGGGTCAAGGGCAGAAAGGCAATCTATGCAGTTTACAGCATCGCGCGCAACCTTTGAGGGTGTTTCTGGTTATATGGTGCAGCAAGTGCGCCCGGATGGCTCGATCGCATCGTCTCAGTTTATGGATGATTCCAGCTTTTCAGCATTCTTTACAGCTTTAGGCATTCAGCCGCTTATCCTGGAAAACTGACGGGGGATCTATTCGATCCCTCTTTTTCTGATCGCCCTGATGGCTCTAGGCTGATTCTGGGCGTTTTTGTGATATCCGGCAACGGGTCCGCTTCTGTTGCTTATTGGCAGCGTTTCCGCTGTTCTGGGGTGTTCCTGGCGCTCTGTGGTCTGCTTCTGTCTCCATGATTTGGGCGATCCGCAGATTTCCCGGGGTTGACTTCGTGCGGTCCGTGGCTTATACTGCTGATATACTGGCGGCAGTTGTATGGATAGATTCCGCGCCCTGCTGCGGGTTTTATTGTGATATGTTTAACGCATTTAAAAGCCTGTTAAAGCCGTTTTACGCTTCTGGTGTACACTTATAAGCATAATACCATTTAAAACGATTCTGGGCGTTCTGGTGCTTTGTATGCATATGTTCATATAGGATTCAGCACCGTTTTAGATTCTGCTTTTCATCTGGTTTATGCGGTCTGTAATATGGTTTATTTCTGGCACTGTGGCGGCTGCGTTGTAATCTTCTGCTATCCTGCGGATGCTACGCCGATCATCTTATTCCGGTGCAGGTTTTCCGCAGGCTATAAACCTTTGAGCCGTTCCGCTTCTTCTGGCATCGCTTCCAGTATTTCCGGCGGTGCTCTGGATGCGTTCGGCAGGTTGATGGAATTGTGAAAATTTTATCATCGTCTCCTCAACCAAAGCGACTCAACGAAAATCCAACAGGTTTCCAGAATGATTTGGGTCGATTTCTGGAGCTGGTGTCTGAAATCGAAAAAAATCGCACTTCAAAACGAAATTTTCCAGTGTATTTTAGGGGTAGGGGGGTATCAAAAGTAGCCCGATCATGGTGGCGAGGCGAAAAATTTTTGAAATTTTTCTAGGATAGACTTAAAAAAGAAGCACCCATCTTGTGACAGGTGCTTGTATTGGAATCAGTCTGAATTTTCTCTTTTGGCAAATAGGTATCCGCTCAATGTATAAAGTAGGGTTTTTATTATTTCTATAATGTCTTTTGTCAGACCGGAAACATCCTTCTTCAAAATTGCCATAGAAATCACATCTACCAGATATATGATACCAAGCATAATTAGGCAGCCTATTATAAGTTTGAAAGCAGAATAGTATTTTTTATCCTTGCGCTTCTTCTCCTTATTATCACTTTTCAGCTTCAATACAGCCAATGATGCGGAATCATTTAATTGCTCTGGTGCAATCGGAGATTCTTCTTCCTGGGTTGGAGTTCCAAACGGGAAGTTATATTTATTCGGCTCTGACATAATCATCTTCACACGCTATATCGCTATCGGTTAAGTATAATTGACGGCGATCAAACGCTTTCCTCCATGCAGTATTTTCCTGATGCGTTAATGCTGACAGTACAATGCCGTTGTAATCACTGTACAGGTCCCATATTTTATCAAAAACTACCTTGAAATTTTTAGACATCTTCTGGTCGATAACATAAACGCTTCCATCGGATGATTTCGCAAAATCTTTGATTGCGTTAGAACCATATTCTTTAAATGCATCGTAAACACTTCTTAATACTGGTCCATATTTCCACACTTCAAATCGCTCATTAAACATAGGGATCCTAAACCGCTTATAATATTCCTTATATAGACAGTAAATCAATTTTTGAAGTTTCATTGGAGTGATGTCTTTATTTTCTTCTTTTGCCCTCTCCAGAATTGTATTAGCTATGGTTAATGCATCTACCAAAACCACACCACCTCCCTCTCATTGGTATATAAATTATACCATAACAGTCAAAAAGAGCAACCGAATTAACGGTTGCTCTTCCCACTTGACTGGCGTACTTATAAATACGCTTAATACATAGTATCAGCTACCAAGCGTATACAGTCTATCTCTAGCTGCGATTTTATTATACGGAACAACTATGGGAATGTCAAGGATGTGTTAATTCTAAGTGTGCTTAAGGCGTGAACGGCAAACACATTTACTATTATCTCCATGATCGTCATCATACCACAACACATTGAAAACACTGCCTGTCATGTACCCGTACAATCTATGATTACCCGTTATCCGCAAAGAAATTACTGCTTCAGCCTCTATATACTTTTCAGCCAATCTATCTTGTGCAATCTTGTTTAAATCATCCAAATCCAAAGAATGATTTTGTTTTTTGTCCTTAACAAGTATTTCACTCCAAGTTTGTGTTTCTAATGCTTTCAGCCTTGGTAATATTTCTGTCCAGATCAATTCACCCATGTGTCCTTGCGAAAAAGCCCACATTTCAGTATCTGAATTCGCAAATGACCATGCCGGCGTCTGCGAATAATATTGTGCAGGATCTCCACCTTGAGCAATGCTTTTACCTTTCGGAATTTCTTTTTGCTTTACTTGCTTATTTTTCTTAGAGCCCGCCATAATACAACGCCATGCTTTCTTTAGTAATCACATGATTACAGCCTGCTCCAGATGGTACGCCTTTTCTTGCATTAATCCAAGGATCCTCCATGTGGGTAAGCTGACTTAACCACTGTGCATCATGACTACCATAATGTTCAAGTACCTTATCAATTGTATCTTTCTGGTCCTCGGACAAGTCGCCTATGCCTCCGGTTTCATCGCTCGCACTTGCAGAATAGTTTCCCTGTGTTTTATAAAACAACTCAGGACAAACCGGACCATTGGCCCATGCCTGAAAATCCTCATTAAATAAAGGAGCATCATCCCAAACAAGCGCCCATGCCTGAGAATAATAACATAACTTCTGAAGTTTCATTGTTGACATAGAACCAGACTTCTCTAAGATGTATTTAGCTGTATCAAATACATTTGCCATGATTTTTCCTCCTTTCTTTTATTTATATTATAACATGGTTGTCAACTCGCCCGCAATCAAAAGACCGCCGAACTAACATGTAGAAATTACCACCGTCGAATTTTCGACACTGGTTGATACCTGGCATGAAACTTAGCGAAACTGAAAAGGGAGTCCTGGCACTGATGCCAAAACTCCCCGTGTAAATACTAGGCGCAATATCTCATAGCATACATCTTCACGATATGTTCGAAAATCGCCTTGTGCTTAGGCTTAGCAAAGATGATCGCCAGCTTCGTTGTCTCGCTCTGGATGGCCGCCTTTGTGTTTCCGGCTCTCTCCATACGCTTGATCTTGTTCTGCTGCAACCGGCTCAGGTTGGTGTGAGCCATAACCTCCAGTTCCCCGTACAGCTTCGACCAGAGTTCCCGGTACTCGATTCCACTCTTGATGGAAATCTCCCGGACCCGTGCATTGATCTCTGCTTTCCAGTCAGCAATCGGCTCTGTGAAAATCTCCTTCATGTTCTGGACTGTGGTTTCCACCTTATCAATCTTGTCCGCCTGTCTCTTCTGCTCCAGTTCGATTTTCGTCTGAGCATTGACTATCGCCCAAACTCTCTGCAATTCTGGAGACAGATTGGAATAATCAAACGCCCCAGTCTTGCTCTCCTTGTACTTTTCTTCTACCTCGATAAAGTATCTGCGAACCTGCTTGCCCTTCTCGTTACGTTCAAGCATCGCCATTTCCTTGGCGGTGTCGAGTTTGATGATATATTCTAGCTTTGGTCTACCACCAGTAGGTTTTTCACAATTTTGTGAAAAACTCTGATAATCCTCTTTTTCTACTGCATCGCACTCGTTTAAGCGATTTTTTATCCAATCACGATAATTACTTTTTACGCCTAAAACTTCATGAAGCTCCGACCCATACACTACCTTCTCGCCTGTATCTGTCACATATACTGGAACCAAATCATTCTCAATTACTCTGAAATCATCTGACATGGAAATGCCCCCTTTTCTGTCCAAAGATATACCCTAATTTGAGTAACTTTTAATTTTTCTAAAATTTTAGAAAAACTCTGAAAGCCTTTATTTTCAAGCACTTTATGCCCCCCCCCAAAATAGGTCAATGCATTTTCTTGTAATCCATTTCCGCAAAATCTCCTTCCAAACTCTTGAAATTCCCGCCTGGAAATGGTAGTATAAGCAGTGTAAGAGATTTACTTACACTACCACTCCATTGTGGGACTTATTGTCAATAGAGTAATCAGACCGACCAAAGTAATGATTACTCTATTTTTTTAACCTCTTAATTCCTCTCCTAATCGCTTCCGCTCTGTCAATATCATTTTCTTTGCAATACTCATCCAAAATATTGCTTAACTCTTTATCAATTCTAACAGTGACTCTTTCAGACTTAGGATTCTCTATCGGAGGTCTTCCTGTACGTGGTGACATCCACTCACCTCACTTTCTGTCAGCCACTAAATGTAGTGTACTTATTGTCAGCCAAAAAGTCAAGCCCTAATTTCATAATACATGAAAATACTTCCATCTCTGACCAGAAGGTGTAGAAATTTGTACGGCTCTATATTTTTTCTAAAATTTTAGAAAAAAACAAAACCATCATATTCAACGGCTTCGCAATCAGTGAACCACAGCATTTTGCGCCTCCATTTTTTATGGAAGCGCAAAAAAACTCTTTCCCTTCCGCAGCATATTCTAAAGTATATCAATATGCTTTCTCATTATCCTTGGTGAGCGTTTCCAAGAAGACGTAGATGGCTCTCAGATACATCGGGTTATTGATCTTTTCCAGAATTTTGATACTACTTTTCTTATAATCCATTTTAAATTTACCTCCAAAAGCAAAATTTTATTGCCATCAGAGGTACGCAGTGATATAATTTACATACACTCTGATAGCTTATTATCTGATGGGTGTTGATTTAGGGTAGCTGTTTGCTTTGGTCGGCGTGGCAGCTACTCTATTTTTTTACCACTTTATCAAAAAACTCTTCTACAGATCGTTCAATTACTTCTGTACGAGAAATATTTAATAAATCAGCACATTCTCGTAATTGACGATCCGTTTTTTCGGTAATGCGAAGTTGCAATCCCACATTCTTCGGAGTTCCGTTTTTTGGTGGTCTTCCCATTTTAGGCGACATCTGCTTCCCTCCTTTTCTATTTTCGCCATGGCAAAAGCATAGAATATGCAATGGCGAAAGTCAACCCCTAATTTCAAAAATTTGATTGGTAGTCTTGGCAGGTACTCTATTTTTTTAGTCTATCATACAGATCGTTTACCATTTCTTCTAAGAGATCTGTTTGCCGTTTTCCGGTGATTTTTGCACACTCTTTGAATTTACTGATCGTTGATTCTGTAGCACGCAACGAGACTCTCTTATCCTTTGGCTCGTCTCCAACGATAGGTCTGCCTGTTTTAGGCGACATTTTGCACCTCACTTTCGTACACCCATAATATAATATGGGTAGCCATAAGTCAACCCCTATTTTTAAGAAAATAAAAAAACACGGAAATATTTTCTTCTCTGCCAGGAAGGTATCGAAATTTCGACACCTTGAAAATCTTCTTAGTTATACTTATAAAACCGCTAAAATTTGTGCATCTTTAGTTTCGCTAAAATTTTAGCGAAACTCCGAAAGCCTTTATTTTCAAGCACTTTACGCCCCCAAATAGGTCAATGCATTCTCTTGTAATCCATTTCCGTAAAATCTCCTTCCAAACTCTTGAAATTCCCGTCTGGAAATGGTAGTATAAGCAGTGTAAGATATTTACTTACACTACCACTCCATTGTGGGAGGGAGAGTAGAAAAGCCAAGCCGACCAAAGCACTGCTTTTTCTACTCTTTTTTTTCTGCATCCAACATAGCCTTGATGCCCTCAATCATTACATACGATTTAGTCACATTATGAATCTTGCAATACTCTTCCAAAGTATCATCAAATTCTTTAGAAACTCTGCATCTAATCGTAACACTTTTTACGTTACTAGCTATGTTTTGTTTTTGTTGGCTCATTCCTTTCCTCCTCTCGGTGTAGCCACAATGCAATTATATGAATGTAGCTACATTCTGTCAAGCCCTAATTTCAAAAAAATCAAAATATATCGTAAATGGTATCAATATTTTGTTTTATACCGGATTCACAATATCCGGGTTCATAATCAGGATCGAATCGCAGTCCCATCCGGTAAGTGCATGATACAAACGATAGTCTGATGATATGCCGACCTCGATCGCGTCGTATTGCTCTGCCAACTTCTCAAAATCCAGCATGGTATAGAACCCACCAAGAAACCCTATATCTCGATTTCTTCCTGGAAGTTTTTTCAGTTCTTCGACAGAGTTTATTTCCAGAATCTTTGCATTCTCAGTCAGCTCAAAAATGAAGCTGTTTTCTTCATCGCAATCGAAATAATCGTTGTCCTCGCACCACTCTTTCCAGCCAAATTCAGCATCTGTTTTTGATGCCCAGAATCCGCCGGATGGCTTTGTAAACATCTCTAGGTTATGTATTGGCATACACAGTTCACGATTAAATTTTTTAGCGCCATAATGGATGTATTTCTTCAAAATGAATACCTCTATTTCTGCTTTTTTAACTCATCAATCTTTCGTTCTGCCGCGTTCGCGCATTCTTCCATTGTCGAATATCTGTGGTTGTACCACAATGAATTATAGGAGAAATCTGTTTCTTTTTGCCTTAACAAATAATACCAAAATTCCACTTCATGGAAAACTGATCTTGAAACAAAACTTATTGTTACCTCGAATTTATTTTTTCTTCCTTTAAAGGTTTTTCCAGCGTCATATTGAGTCCTTTTCTCTGTCAATTTCATCGAATCACCTCACTTTAATTGAATCAAATTGCTTCCATCAAATACTTTCTATAATCGCTTTCCTATCTGTTTTTATTTCAAGCAACGAAACTGATGGACTAACATAATCCATTGTTTTTTGATTGTATTTATTGAAAACCTCTTTCTCGGCATTCTCTGGACTATCACTAACAACAATTCCTGTTTTATAATAATCTACATCATTATCGTTTGTAAGCTGAATTTCGTATTTGAATATTTTCATTTTGATTCCTCCTCTCTATCATTTTATCTTTCCGCGCCAATTTCATACACATATACAGCAACATTTGAATCTTTTGATATTTCAATCATGTTCTTAGTTCCACGGCTTCTTCCATCCCAAAATGCAATTACAAGCGGAAATCCTCCTTTGGCGTAATTCAACATTTGTCGGTTTCTAACTGGACCTGCCATTTTCCCATATAATTTCCATTCCGCAGGAAAAACTTTTAAATCATATCCGTTTTCGTGAGCATATCTTTCACCCATCACATCTGCTCCAGAAGCATGACCAGATATAATAGTAACTTTGCAACCAGGGCATGACATTAAAAACTCACTTATAATGCCATCCACAGCATCGCATAATGCAGAATAATCATTATATGTTCTGGTTCCGGCAATGATGATTCGAAGATTATCTTTCCGATCTCCATAGCATTTAAACAGTGCATCTATTTGTTTATGAGTTTGTTCTTGTTTCAACATATAGCGATATTCAACGCCCTCCCTTATTTTTACATTGTTCCAATGATTCACATAGTGTAAAAACCACATCCATAACTGATGGCGGTTTAAAATCTCCACGTGATAAATACATAACAGACATATAAAAATTAGAATTTGTTTTTAGCATTTTCTTGTACTTAGGGTTTGTTTCAATTAATTTTAACCAAAATTCCTTCTCCATCCGAATTATCCCCCAAATTCTGCTTATATTTATTTTTCAGCCAATCAATCGCCACATTTAATGGTAGAGTAGAATCATAAATATTCCTAAGCTGTTTTTCCCGTTCTTCATTAAGCTGACACAATTTTGAAACCACCTCAATAACAGTCGGAATGGAAAAGCTTCCATCCATTAATAACTTGATTGAAGCGTTAAACATGCAATCATCTTGATATTGTTTTACATATTTTTGATCGGCTTTTATTAAATCAAATATAATGTTATATTCCATCTTCCGCCTCCATATGATTTTCAGATTTTTGAATATTTGAATGCACCATCCTAATTCCGTCCATGACAACCTCATATTGAGTTTGATCCAACCGCTGACAGCATTCATTGAGCAGTTCTTTATCTTGCTTGGTGGCTCTGACTATTATGTGTTCCTTCTTCGGATTGCCGGTCGGTCTTCCACGCTTTGTACTCACTTTTCTACCACCTCCAGATGTTAATATACTTGTGTACGTATATATTATAAATTATGTATATACATAATTCAAGAGGGCTGAACTATTTTTGTATATACATAATTCAAAGGCATCGGTGCACTCGCCTAAAATTGGAGTCCGGCGCAGGATTGTACTTAAAAAAGTACAATATTTTCACTTGCGCGGAACAAATTGACACGTTATAGGTATTCCAACAACGAAGGGAGGGAGTGGGATGAGGAATGAACAGAACACCTGCCAAAAGAAAAATCCGCAGCCGTGGAGAAAGTGGATCCTTTTATTGGCAATTATTCAGATCCTAACAGTGAGCCAGATGTGGCAAATGAATCAGAAGCTCTGGAAAGCTTTGGTTCAGCAGAGCCAGAATGTGATTCAGCTTGGGGATCATTTGAGCGATCATCTGCGGAATGAGAATCGTCACATTGAAGCAATGAATCAGCTACTAGAGGAATGCAATCAGAAGCTGAAGGGGTATTTGAATCAGATTTCAACAGATAGTAAATAGCATCTAAAAGTTCAAGCTAACATACACATTTTAATAAGGAGGACTTTATCATGCAAACAGTACAGCTTTTTAAATCGGCAGATTTTGGGGAAATCAGAACACTCATCTTGGATAATGAGCCGTGGTTTGTCGGCAAGGATGTGGCAGAGGTACTCGGATACAGCAACTCAAGAGATGCATTGGCAAAACGCGTCGATGAAGAGGATAAATTGGATGGGGTCGCAATTTGCGACCCCATCGGAAGAGAGCAGAAACCAGTTCTTATCAACGAATCCGGCTTGTACAGCCTTATTCTTTCCAGTAAACTCCCGAATGCGAAGAAATTTAAACGTTGGGTAACATCAGAAGTTCTTCCGTCTATCAGAAAAAACGGAATCTATGCAACCGAGAACATCATCAATCAGATTCTGGAAAATCCAGATTTGGGAATCGAAATGTTTACTAAGCTGAAAGAGGAACGTGCAGCCAGAGCAAAAGCCGAACAGGAAGTAACGCTTCTCCAGAGCGAAAACGATCTGCTGACTCAAGAAGCATTAGAATGGGCGGATCGTCCATTGATTAATGCGCTGGTTCGGGCTTACGGTCATGGAATCGATGATTTCCCGCAGGGATGGAGAGACTTCAAAAAAGAACTTCTGTATCGATATGGAATTAATATCAATGCCAGAATCACAAATCATCTGAACAATTCCAATAGTAAACAGAAGCCTAAAACTTTGGATATGTTAGATGATTCTGAATTGCAGAATGCTGTCACTACTGCTGTTGCCCTTTGCCGGAACGAATGTATTGATATCAGCGACATTATTGAGCAGAAGTTGAATAGAAAGGAAGAGATCGCATGAAAACACTCATTTATCATGTATCCGCGGGTGGATTTTGGATTATGACGACTTTATGGGGGCATGGCTTATTGGCCATCCAATTTATCGAAAGTTAAAATGTCAAAAAATCCTTGGAACTGGTTCTTTATACAGCGAAGGCTTACTGCTTTTGTGCGTTCTTATGAACATCTGCAATCTCATCATGCATTACACAACGTAATAGTGACTCTAGTAATTTTGAACAAATTGAGGTGATCAGAAATTGGGAGAATTAATACACATTATAGTCGTATGTTTATCAGGAGCCATTTACTTTATATTTTATATATGTTCTTTATTGTTCGATGAAGAAAATGAAGGAACATTAAAATTAATTGTATATGTTAATAATTTTATATTTGTCATATCAGCTTTATTCCTAATATTTGGATATGTCCATCTAGATAATAAGGAATGGACATATCCAGAAAAACCAAATGCAATTGAACATATTCTATCTTTGAACGATAATAACTTAACTCAAGGAAGAGTATATATTCGCCAAGGATATATCCAAGAAGATTTATATTATCAATACATTGTAGATATTGGCAACGGTGGATATAAAGCAAATAAGGTTCCATCAAAAGATACCACTCTGTATTATTCGAAAAACAACTTCCGGGTAGAGTGGTACAAAAAGAGAAAAAGTTGGTTATGGTTTGAACAAGAGGCTCCTTATTACAAAATTTATATTCCAAATGGAAGTATAACAACAGATTACTCTGTGGATTTAAAATAGTATTAACGTGGTGGTGGAATAGGTAGACACGCAGGGAGGGGTTCCGTAGTAACGTCTTGGACGTGAATCTGGTATAGGAAAGTAAGTAGTGTGAGCGGAACTATGTATGGTGCAAATCCATACCCACATTCATTAAAATCAAAAAATAAGAAAGGCAGATCCAATATGTCAAGTGCTTATACAGAACTTATTAAAAATGGAACAATTACATCCGGAGCTGGATTTCTAAAGGTTTGTTGCCGGGAGTTTGGAGTTTGTGCCAATATGAGAGATGATCCTCTCACATCCCCTATTCCAATACATTTTGAAGCTGATGAATACTATAAAAAAGAATATGATAAAGCTGTCAAAGAATGGGCTAAATGGCAGAAAATTTCTCTTGATGAAGCAAGAAAAATCATGGTACAACAGCATGAAAATGATTTAACGTTAAAAAAGAAAACTCTTGTAGATTGGCAATTAGAAAATCAGAAATTCCAGAAAATCTTGCATGAAGTTGAATTCTGGATCGCTCCTACTCCGCAGCACGAAGATTTGAAAAAGTTTGCTTTAAGTCAGTTAAATTATGCCATGCATTCTCAACAATCCATTGACAACCTGCAAGCCAACATCAATGTAACACTTAATACCAGCGATGAGGTAGTAAAGGCATACGTCGAAAAACAAAAACAATGGACTGAAATGAAGGTAGACCGAACCTACAAACAATGGGGAAAATCTATGAAAGATGCTGCCGACAAGAATGTTTGGATGAAACAGTTTTTGGAAAGTCTGGAGCTCATGGAAGCCAGAAGGAACAAAAAAACCATCTTTTTGATTGCCGGTCGTAGCGCTGTCGGGAAAAGTAGCCTTGCCAGAGAAGCGTGTAAACGCCTAGGCTTGAAAATGGTAAGGTCATACACTACCAGACCAATGCGCCTGAATGAAGATCCGGAAACGTCGGATCATATTTTCATTAAGCCAGAAGACGTTGAACAGTTCAGGCATGATATTGTGGCTTATACCTGCATCAATGGCTATGAGTATTTTGTGACATCTGATATTTTAAAACAGTCAGATGTATATGTCATTGACCCGAACGGAATTGAAAATTTAATCCAGAATGCCGGAGAATCATATAACTTTGTTCAGATTTATATATCTACTCCATATAAAATTGCCTTAGAACGCGCGATAAAACGTGGCGATAAGAACTTTGAAGAACGCAGAATAAGCGAAAATTCCCAGTTTGAACAATATGAGAAAAACGAGCCTTGGGACTACTTTATTGGAAATACTGGAGATTTTGAAAGTACCGTGGAGGTGCTTGTGGATATTATGAGCAATAACTGGGGGGGGGGAAATATTGAATAACTTACAGGTAATTGAATATAGAAGTAGGCGAGTTCTGACAACGCGACAGCTTGCAGATGCTTATGAAACGGATGGTAAGACAATTTCTAAAAATTTTAATCGAAACAAAGAGCGATACGTTGAAGGGAAACATTATATTTGCTTAACAGGGGAGGATAAAAAGAATTTCTTGAACCGTCACCAAATTGACGATGGTTTAAAAAATGCTCAAACAATCTATCTTTGGACAGAGAAAGGAGCATTCCTTCATGCAAAATCATTAAATACAGATAAAGCATGGGAAGTCTATGATCGTCTGGTGGACAGTTATTTCCAGAAGAAAAACAATGATGGCACACCGGTTACCTATAGAGATGCCATTGCTCAACTCCTTGAAAGCCTTGATCGAGAAGAGGAATTGAAACGTCAGCTCGATGTTAGCAAAGACTGGTATTCCATCAAGCGTGTGGCGGCATTAAATGGCGTCAACTGGAAAACATTCAAATGGCGAAAACTAAAAGCTGCCGGAGAGCGACTGGGATATGAAGTCAAAAAAGTGTTTGACGCCAATTACGGAGAAGTCAATACATATCATAAAGACGTTTGGGCGGCAGTATATCCTGATTATGAATTGTAATGCATAAAACAAAAAAACTGGCAATCGTTATGCGAAAGCCAGGTGCTCATTCTAAACATGTTAGACGAGTTACCATCATTATATATGAAAGGAAGAATAAAAGCAATGAATACCATCAAAATCAAGTACCTGAGCAATGAAATAGAAAAACTCGAAAAAATTTCTGTAGGCGATTGGATCGACCTAAGATGTGCAAAAGAAACCTCTTTAAAAGCCGGGGAATTTGCTCTGATTCCATTAGGAGTGGCAATGCAGCTTCCAAATGGATATGAAGCTCTGATAGTTCCACGTAGCAGTACATTTAAACACTTTGGCATTATCCAAACAAACAGCATGGGCGTTATTGACGAATCGTACTGTGGAGATAACGATCAATGGCACTTTCCGGTATATGCACTGCGCGACACGGTAATTCATGTCAATGACCGTATTTGTCAATTCAGAATTGTAAAGCATCAGCCGGAAATTGAGTTACAGCAAGTAGAGGTTTTGGGCAACCTTGACAGAGGTGGAATTGGTTCAACAGGGAAAAATTAAATAGGTTCTGTTCTCCTTGTTATATAGCAACTAAATTATAAGTCTTCCGTTATAGGCAAAATCAACAATTTTGTTTTCCCTCTGTATCATATAGCGTTCTTCGATCAACTCGACTTGCGAAAAGGCTAGTAAATAATTATGTTCTGTCTGGAGTATATATTGAACATCATGTTCTCCAGACGGAATAATTTTTTTATTATATGTATCAATGAAATTTTCGCCTGTTCTGCACACAAAAGTTAGTTCCACTGAATTTTTATTTATTGGCTTTGCTATGATCTTTTCAAATAAACGGTCAATGATTTGTGGCGTGAAATCGCTAGGTTGAATGTCTGAATATTGTGTTATGCATTCTGCAACACGGCGAATTTTTTCTTCTATTCCAGATGCACTATTGCTTGAAATTTCTTCTAAATCCTGGCACTGTTTTTCTAATTGCGTGATTTGGTTGCGGTAGTCCGAATTCCTTCTCAAAAATTCTTCATCACTAATCGCACCGTTTAAATTATACTCTAATATTTTTTCGGATTTAGCTTTCAAAGAATCCAATTGCGTTTTTAACCTATCGATTTCTGTATGTGCTGATTTTTCTTGTCGCTTAAGAACTTTATTGTATGTTTCTATGTATAAATTACATATAACATCCATGTTTCCGGCAGCTCCCCTTAGAAGTTTAGCAATGAGAATACACAGTTCATTTTCTCTTAAATAGCTGGAATCACAACTTTTTGCGCCATCAGTTGTTTTCCTACTACATCCCCAGACTGGATTATGCTCACCATTTTTGCCTTTAGTTCCATGTTGCTTCATCCAATAATACGCTCCATCATTGGCACATATTATCTTGTGCTTAAAAATATTATTTGATTTATAGGAAGTCCTTCTGGATTTGATTAAATCACCGCGCATCTGAAAATAGTAATTTGCTTTTTCCCAGGTATCCTCATCAATAATAGCCGGAACAATTTCACCAGATTCATCCTTGTACATGATCCATTCATCTTGAGGTAAAAATTTTTGCTTTTTGGTAAGCATATCAACGATTTTTACTTTTCCACCTGCATAATAACCTTTATATTTGGGATTAGGAATGATATGGCGGATCACGTTTCTATCTATTTTCCTGCCATTGTGATTTCGATACCCTAATTCATACAAGTGTTTTTCAAGCTTTGAAGTACTCCATTCTCCGGTAGCATATTTGGTGTAGATAGTGCGTATCATTTCGGCTTCTTTCGGATTGACAACCAACTTACCGTGATCCTTATCCCATCCATAGATTCTAGAATTTCCCAACACAACTCCATTTTTGATGGCTTGAGCGTGCCCAAATCGTACCCTACTTGAAAGCTTTCTCAATTCATCTTGTGCTACTCCGGCCATGATGGTCAATCTGAATTCACTATCTTCATCAATAGTGTTGATATTGTCATTCTGAAACCAAACACAAGTTCCATATGAAAGCAAATCTCTGGTGTATTTGATACTATCCAGTGTATTCCTAGCAAAACGAGAAATTTCCTTTGTAATGATAAGATCCATCTTCCCATTCCGAGAATCAGAAATCATACGATTGAAGTCATCTCTTTTTTCAGTGTGTAGTCCGGTAATTCCAAAATCAACATAGCCCCCAGCAAAAGTCCAATTTGAAATGGACATGATCAAGTTTTCATAATATTGGATTTGGTTGTCTATAGAATTCTTTTGATCATCCCTTTCCGTACTGACGCGCGCGTAATATGAAACACGCAACGGTAAATCAAAAATACTTTTTGTTCTTAGTAGATTCCTAACTTGATAAATATTCATATTTTTTCTCCTTTTGAGGGAGAACAGAACCACTTTCATTGTAACTGCTCTCCCTGGATATTTCAAGCGACTCAATCTCTTTTTCCATGCATTCCATCGTCTTTTCGTCAATTTCTCCCGCCTGGCAGAGATGATGATTGATGATATGAAGAATGGTTTTCTGCGATAGTGAAGAAAAATTTTGTTTTGGCATTAATACCCCTCTTTCTTCCTTAACTAATACACGTTCGATATAAGTCCATAAATGTTTCCGAATAATACATCGGTTGCACTTCTTTCTGATTGTGCAAAGACATGGAATTCTCCCCGTATTTAAGTCCTGCCTCTGTCAGCGCCTTGAACTTCTTTACGCCACCATTGCTAGAATTGCGTTCTCTGACCTCCAGAAATCCGTTTTCCAATAACAGCTGATTGAATTTAACTGCCGATATATTGATACCATGCTCTTTCAGCACTGTTGTTAGCGCTTTAAGCTGCCGTCCGCCATTGTACTCATACTTCGGAATGAATCCTGTTGGAATGCCATAATCCTTGCAGTAGTTCTCGTACATCAGGAGTCTGCTGGCTTCGTTGACCCGAAGATCATCTGCAATGAATTTGACAATTCCAATTCCTTCTGAAACTGGCGTTTGTGCTTTCATGACATAGTGCCCATTCTTTCTCAAAGATGGAAGAACCTCGTCTGCAATCCAGTCTGTAAAGGCTTCCGCGTTTGGCTTGTGACTCTTAAATACCAGCTTGTACACACCGCTTTCTGTAAGAAAATTCTCTCCGGCATTGTTCAACTTTCGGATGTCGGTTTTAGTGACATCCGAATTTTTGATTTTTACCACCTGCTTGTTATTCATTCTTGATATGTTGTCTCTTACGTTCTTAATGTCGAGAATTTCTGCCACATGATACGGGTTAAATAACACCTGTCCATTCAGTTCAAATACCTCTACATCGTGTCCTTCAAAAATCATTAAGTTATTCATAAAACGTTCTCCCTTCTTATTTCAAATCCTGCATCACGAATTCGATTCCGTACTTTTGTGCAACTTCTTCTCCATATCGCCTAATGTCAATAGATTGGTCTTCACTGACCTTATTTACTTCCTTAATAATCGCGTCTACAAAGCGCCACAGCTTACTTTGCGTATCATTTTCCCGCCGTGGTCGTTTCCAATCGAAATCTTCACATAAAATCTTGACTGGAACTGCCATGAGCAAGCAAAGTGCCTTTTGCATTCGTTCTGTCTCATCGGAACCAGAGAAAAATTCTTCCCTTTTTCTCCATTCTTCATCGATATGCTTGTCAATTTCAGCTCTAGTTTTAGCTTTGATTCGCTCTGCTGCTTCTGCCACTGCCTGGTTTTTAATCTGTTCAATCTGCTCGTTGGTATATTCATAGCGGGTCTGAGCCATTTTATTTTCTCTTTCCGCTCTTCTTCTTTCTGCTCGCGTCATTTTTTCACTCCTTTTCACATCTCAAACGTTTATAATCCATCATATCTCAGATTTTTTTCTTCTCATGACCAGTTCGAATTCCGTATTAGGATATGTGATCTGATACTCTTCTTTTTTTCCATCAGAATCTTCCATGTTTCCCATAAACCACTCATACACAGCGGCTATTGCATCATCCGTAACATCCGTTTTTTCGCCAATCCACATCTGTTTTTCTGTGTTTTGCTTGCCATAATAAATCCTATTTGTGATTGGGCTTACCCCAAAGCCTTTTCTAACCAATTTATCATCATCCTTTCACAATCTCACAAACAATGCTAATCTCATCATTAACTGTTCGACTTTTCCGAACTGTTCAATCTACGTTCCAAAATCTCTAAAAACCACATGATCATCGGAACTGCTGTCAAAACTTCTTGCATTTGACCATCTTTATAGGTACGGTGTGTAAATTCTTTATATTTTTCAGTGAGAGCTCCCACGTCATTTACAATTTCATTCCATTTCCCGTCTGACATATCCTCTGGCGTTAAATTTCGATATTTCAAGAAAAAGACGTTGTGCACATCGTTCATCAAGGACATTACATCCTCATTTTTCATTTCCTTTGTCATACAAACACAATCTCCCCTGCATCAATAAAACCATCATTTTCGGCTTCCAGCGATTTTTCCCATCCAAATTTGCGATGCAGCTCATCCGCATTGGAAAAAATACGCTTTGATTTTTCGTCATATTGTAAGATGTATCCCTCGTAATTCAGTTTTCCGACTATTCGACTCTTAGATAAGACCAATCGGCGCTGACTCTGATCCAACTCTTTATCCCGGTCGTAGCTGACTACTACAGTTGCCATGTTGGTAATGTCTCCAGATCCCGAAACTTCATCATTCACATCAGTAGTCATGCTGCTTTTCCGGCGATGCGCTACTAGCATGATGATAATGTTGAATTTGTAAGCCAACTTTCTTAATTTGTTCACGAATTTTGACTGTTTCTCAAACTTATTCGATTCCTCTTCTGCATCCAAATCTAATGCTGTCATGAGGTTATCAATCAGTATTACTTTGATTCCATACTGCATGATGGCATCCGTGATTGTTTTGATTAAATCTTCCTGCTCATCATCATCGATAATGGAATTGTCATAAAGGTACATTTTGTTCCAATACCAATCATTAAGTCTATTTTGAATCGGTGTAGTGACAAACTGGTACTTTGTGTTATCCGGATTGTAGTTTTCTGCTATATTGTTCGGACCGGCAGCCTGTAAATCCATCCAGTTTTTACACTGATTTTCTGTCATTTCTCCGGAATAGATAAGTGTTGGGTATCCTTGATCGATTGCGTTCAATGCAATTTGGTTGGCAAATGTACTTTTTCCGTCGCCTCGTTTACCTGCTACCAGGAATATTCCGCCGAAAAAAATACCGCCACCAAGGATCCTATCCAATTCTCTAAACCCAGTTTTCATTTTTGGAAGATCGTTGAAGTCTACCTTTTTTATATCTGCAAACTGTTTAATTCGTTTTACCGGAAGTAATTCTGCGTGTTCCACGGCCGCTTTAACTGCATCTTTCCCATGCTTTTGCAGTAATTCGTTCGCATCTTTGCAATCTTGATAGTCATCCGGCTGCACTACACGGATTTTATTTGGAAACCTGGACTTGATTTCGTCCAAAAGAGTTACATGCTCTTTTTCATAATCTCCAAACACAACAATCTCTTCAAATTTTCTTACCCAGTCCCAGCAGTATGGAACCCATGTAAATCCTTTTGCTCCAGTTGGAACAGAAACAGCATTTTTAATTCCTGCCTCTGCTACAGATAACGAATCCAACTGCCCCTCAGTAATAATCAACTGATGAAAGTCTACACACTGCTTCATTCCAAATAAGATTGGTTTACAGTTAGACTCACACCATTCCTTTGCTTTATCTTTTTCTTTGTCAAAGTCAGTTTTACGGTATTTGACAAACTGCATCTTTCCTTTTTCATCATAAAATGGAAATACAAGGACATTTTCGTGCCCATTTTGAACAGTTATTTCATACTGTATAGCGGTATTTGAAGAAATACCTCTTGACTCCAAATATGCTATTGCCGGGTCTTTAGGAACAATCGGTGCTTCTGGTGTTTTTAATTTTCTGAACTGTTTTGTCGGATGGATATATTCTCCGAAATCTCCGCTCAGTTTGAAATTAAAATCCTTTGCAAGTGTTACCATATTACCTGTTGCACTGCATGATTCACGCAAACACTTAAATTGGCCTGTTTTCATGTTGATAGAAAATGTATTGCTGTCTCTACTATCTCCACCCTTGCAATATGGACAGATGCGGAAATGCAACTCATCCCCTTTCATCTTTGGCTGTTCTCCAATGGTTCTGGCAAAATCCCATGCATCCTGTTGATTGAATTTATACTGCATTATATCGTCACTCCTGCCGCCCTTATTTTATCGGCCTGTTCTGTCGTTAATTTGGCATAATTAATCGCTTGATTAACAATTACACCTGATTTTTCAAGTTCTGCACGGAAGTCTGCTGAAAGTACGGAAAATCTATCATTTGATGAATCGTCAGACGCTAAATCCGCATCCTTTTTGAAGTCATCCATTCGATTCCAAACAATCCCCATGTAATTGGCTGATATTGCAGAATCAATTGCCAAGCGAACTGCCGGAAGCCCAAATTTATCGGCATATCGAATCATCTGATTTAACAGGCGAGTCATAGATAGCTCTGAATCATAGTGATTCTGCGCTTTTGGCAATTTTCCATCTTTGTACTGCATCCACATCAATACGCTATTGTAGAAATCAGAATTGTTAGAAATGGCAGAAAAAGAATCATTTCCCACAATAATTGCTTTGAAATTCTGTTCATTTGTGCGCAGTTTAACAAAATGTGTGCTTTCTTTTTCTGGTTTGAGTTTGTCAGAAGTTTTCGAAGCTACTATTTGTTTTTCCATGTCGCTTTCTTCATATTCAATGTCAATCATTCTCAGTTTATAAAAAGTATTCATGGCTTTTCTAATTAATTCTATCGGGCGATTGAACTCCTTAGATAACATCTGTTCAGAATATGCCATTTTATCATTGATAAGGAAAATTCCATCATTGATCAGCCGTCCAGAAAAACGAATAAGTTTAAACCACATACACTCTATTGAATCCGCATCCGGCATTGTATCGATTTGCTTAAATTTAGCATCTAACGATATGTTTGTTTTAATCCTAATCCATTTTACTCCAGACATTTCAACCCCTCCTACTCTTTATAAGGAACTCTCCATTTTGGTTTGTTTACCGCTTTATCATCAATGTAAACGTCTGCGGATATCTTCCTGGGATCGTCACCCCAGAAATTGACAAGATCTGCTAAATTTTCGTTTACTGCATCAAATTCTAATCCGTACTTTTTGCAAAAATCGACCGCTTCTTTAAGCCTATCATTACAGCGACACGTCCAAAGAATCACTTTGTCTCCAGATGCCCTTTTCGCTATCAGATAACGAATCAAAGACATATTCGGGACTCCAATTCCAGGAAAGGCACTCTCACAAAGAGTCCCATCAAAATCCACTGCAAATACTGTATATTTTCTTCCCATCATTACTCCTACATGATACATCTTCTACGCCCTGGGGAACGATAGTACAATGCTAATTGTGCATAAGATACGCAACATCCATTACTCAATCTGACAAGGAATGGATACTTTGCAATAACAGTTGCCATTTCAACTTTCCCCCAAGAATCATCGTTTCGATTCCAGATTTTATTGTTGAATACACGAATATTACTGCCAATCTTGCATTTCTTTGCAGCTTGTACAAGTTCACTTTTATAAATTGGAATTGAAGCGGATTTAGCAAGCGCTTCTTCTACTGTTTTATCTGGCTCTGCCCGATAATAATACAGTTCTTTCTGGTACGGCTTATTGGCTCTTACCAGGATTCCAGCAATCTCCATTCTATTAACAACTGGAGCTGTCTTTTCTCTTGGTAAATTCAGTCTGGAAGATATTTCCGTGATGCATAACGGCTCTTCGGTTTTCAGCGTTTCTAGAATATGTTTTCTTATATCTACTTCAATTGTAGGCATAGTGGTTTTTCCTTTCCTGTTTATCGTTTAACGGGGAGAACTTGTTACAGTTCTCCGCCATCATCTTCTGGGTCATCGCCAATTCTACGTTCTTCCCACATTTTTTTAAATCTTTCAGCTGCCTGATTCTTCTGTTCTTCTGAAACCTTTTTTGGAGGACTGACCTTGATATATTTAACCGGCACATGATACAAAACTGAACCATCCACATTTTCAAACACCCGTTTTACTTCTTCTGGGCGTTTTTCTGCCAATGCGATCAGTTTGCTTTTTAATGCTGTTCCAGATGGCGCTGTTACTGTCGCATAATCTCTATCTTTCGTCCATTCAATACAGAATTCGTTCATACTGCTCACTGCTCCATACCTCCTAATTCATACTTTGTTTCCAATAAGCCTTGTAGCTTTCGTCTCTTGATTTAATACACTGGTTAATAGACAAAATTCTCTGTTTATAGCATTTTGGACAAACTTTCTTATTCTCCATTACCTGTTCTTTTCCACAAATATAGCAGATGCCATAGTTAGGTCTTTCAGAACGAGAAATTGTCTTTTTGTCATGTTCTCTTTTGGCTTTCATCGCCGCTCTGCACGTTTTGCAATAAACTTTTCCACTATCTGATGGTTTGCCACATCTGGGGCAGATGGCATTTTTCTTGCACTTTTTATAATGTTCACGTCTTGGCATACCAATCACTTCCTTGCTCGAGCAATACATCTGGAAAATCCGAAAAATCCATCTGTGCATCTCTTTCAAAAACAAGCATTTCAGTTTTAGCTCTGTTGTAAAAATTTCGGTCAATTTCAAAGCCAAAAGAACTTCTTCCAAGCTCCGCTGCCGCTCTCAAAGTGGTGCCACTTCCGCAGCATGGATCAATTACTACATCCCCGGGATCTGTAAAAATTTCAATCAAGCGTTTTAAAACAGATACTGGCTTCTGTGCTGGATGAATCTTAGGAATGTCTTTTCCATCCTTTTCCCATGTAAACCAGTTAAATACCATATGACCGGTTCCACGGATGGTTTTTCCATTCTCGTCTAGTTGCGCTCCATTTCTAAATTTAGGCAATCGACCGCGATAGAACAGTAACGCATATTCTGTGGCTCCAACCACCCTCATGTTGGCTTTTAAAACCTGTGGGCTATAATTCTTCACAAAAATTAATGGCGTGTAATTTACAAAACCATGTTTTTTCGCTGCTGAAATAAGCACTGGAATTTGCTCAAAGGCACAGAATACAATCATGCATGGACTGTTTGAGCTTCTTCCTCTTGGAACTGGTTTTGTATCATCTTTTTTGAGCATTTTTGAACAAAAATGGAAATACTCATATAAATTGAAGTTAAAATCACTGTTAAAAGCTGCTTTACCGGCAAGTTTGCTTTCTCCATTTTTATTGTTTCCGCCTTTGTACCACATCGGATTGCTTCCATAAAAATTAGAACCCACATTATACGGCACGTCTGCAATAACAAGCTGTGCCGGAGGTATCGCGTATTTTTTGTAATTTTGCATCGAGTCACGATAAATTTCACATTTTAACTTTTTTTTCATTGTTTCAAGGAACCCGATATATCGTTACCCCGGCCGGAGGTTCGGTTCCTTTCTAAAGTATTAAATTTTGGAATTTTCCGGCAGAATTGCCGGACGTCTGAATAAAAAATCGCTATCACTCATAGCTGAGATTCTTTGAAGTGTTTATATCTTCATGTGTTAATTTGTGGTTGTCAAGTGTTTTATGAGTTCAAATAGCACATAATTCCACATTCTGGGAAAACTTCTGTATTCATGTTTCCCCGGTTCGGATCAAGTTCATCCAGATATACCGGATTGCCCTTGCTATCCTTCAACATTGAATGCCCGACTAATCGTTCCAACTTTGCCCGGCTTTCAAATACATCTGGAAAATCTTTTCTGATTTTATTCCAATATCCCATGCCTGCCTTCAAACAGCCAAGGCAATTGTTGTTCGGATAGCCTAAGTCATACATCAGCGGACGTTTGAATGAAAATTTCTTTTCAAACAGTCCATGCACCTCTTCTTTCGATAAGTTACGGTCTATGAGCGGAAATTCGTGCTGTGCCTGCGGATTGGATTCTACTGCCCGTTCTGCTCGATTCTTTTCTTTTAAATCGAATCCCCACACATAGATTAAATCATTGTCTTTGTTCTCTTCTTCCCATTCCTTGCGAACTCTCTTTTTCAGCCAGTTTGTGCAAGGAGCGAAACTGTTATACGGATTTTTAAATCCTCCGAATGCTCTTACACACTCTTCCACTGAATGATATTCTCTGGAATGCAAAATTTTAATTGGTTTTCCGATAGCAGCTTCACAATCTTTAATGAACCTCATGCTATCTTGGTGCTGGTCCTGAATGTCAATGTAAATCCACTCATCTATATCTCCTGCAAGGTATCCCGCCATAAAGCTGCTTATTCCTGCCGAAATCCAACACACTTTTTTTGTCATAACACCACGCTACAAATGCTGTATCGTGGATCACCATTCGTTTGCCCTTATACGACCTACGCCGTTTCCGGCGAAAGCCTTATGGCCACGGTGTTGAAATTTTTCGGTACGTCACCGCCGTTCACTACGCACCAACCCGGTTTACCGGGCATTCGTTATTCCTTTCCTGTCAAATAATTGTCTTCATTAATCAAATTCATAAATTTTTCAAGCTGCCGTTCTGAAACCTTGTTCCCCTGCTTTTCTGGTTTCAAGCCGATAACAAGATGTTTTTCTGCGATTCCAGAAAGTTCCTTGGCAAGAGATTTCTTCCCCTGCTGGATGCCTTGATGATAGTTCTTGGGCGACTTGTACTGCCCTACTACCTGCTTTCCAACTCCTTGAGATCCGGCTGTGACGTTGTACATCTGATAGCCTGCATCAGCAAGTGCTTTAATAGTTGACACTTCTTCTTCGTCAAGTTTGTTTTTAGGATAAACCTTGAATTTCAATGCCCATCCATACGGATTCTCTGTGCTACGAAAGCCATGTTTCTTCAAGCTCAATGCGATATGATCATACTCCGCAAGATGTGAAGCGCAACGTTCGCATAATGAAACCGCCTGCCCGCAATAGGCTCTCCGGATTCCTGCTTCATCTATGCGATAAAAAACATAGATTCCGCTTTTGTATGGAATGCCGGGGCAGATAACCTTTATCTGCTTTTCACGCTTAGCCTTCATGGCGTAAATCTGCTTATAATTTGGTTTATTCATCACTTAAATTACCTTTTCTTTACATTCCTTTATCTGGTTCCAGTTTGACTGTTTCAGACTCTTCCACTGGATAGATTGCCTTGAAATCGGACGAATTTCTTCTATCGGAAAAATATGTTACTTTTCCACCGATCAGACCCGCAAAATGTCTTGCTATTGTAAAGCCATCTTTGTTTGTGATGTGAATTAATGTATCTATCGGAATTGAATTCCAATCCATATCTGATGTATCAGAATCTGATTCCAATCCCAACCATACTTTTCTCGACTCTGAACAATAATCAGCAGCATTAAATCGACAATGTTCACAGTCCTGCGTTTCGCTGCAATCAAACAAACGACCAGTTTCGTTGTTTATTCCAAAATCAAATTGGTGTAAAGAAGTGTTTATGATCTGTTCTCTGTATTTCTCTCTGTTTATCAACTTTACCATCCCCTTATTTCAATTTTTCTGCGATCGCTTGGATAACAGAAACGGTCACACCATTTCCAGCCTGCTTATAAAGCTGACTATCAGAATTCACAAATTGTGCTTTTTCGAAATAATCATCCGTCCATCCTTGAAGTCTAAAGCATTCTTTTGGCGTCAATTTTCGAATGGCAATATAGCATTGGTATTTCTCATACCATACTGCATAAACTGTCAATTCTTCGGATATTTTGATGAAAATTCCATAAGAATCTTTCTCTATTGGATTTCCAATGCCAATTCCTACACCATGCCGATCCTGCGCTGTTAAAGTAAACATTGGTTCTCCATTCTCTTTGAACCGACGTCCATTTTGACGTTTTTCTGCTCGATCTGGTGTGAGAACTGGAATTGCTATTTTAGGCTCTGTATTTCCACCGGGTACCGTGCTTATTGTCGGTGAAAGTCCACTACTGTCATAAACCCTTTCTCTTTGTGAATTTCTGCCATTTATACAACCAAACAATTTTAACGAAACATTATTTTCTCTGTCTGCTCTTTCGATAGGAAATACTTCTGCGGAGTCTCTGCCTCTAAGATGTCCGATAATAAAACATCTTTCACGGTTTTGCGGTACTCCGAAATCTTTGGAGTTAAGCACCTGCCATTCAACATCATACCCCCCCTCATCCATTTCAATGAGCAGTCTGGCGAAATCCCATCCACCATTAACACTAAGCAGATTTTTAACGTTTTCAATGAAAAGGTAAGTGGGTTTATTTTCTTCTTCGAGCTGTTTGATAAGGTACATAACTCTGAAAAACAGGCTCGAACGGTTTCCTCGAAATCCGAGTTGTTTTCCTGCAACTGATATGTCATTACATGGGAATCCGAAGCACCAGCAATCTGCTTTTGGAATGTCTCCGGCATACACTCTGCGAATGTCATTTGCATACCATTCTCCATTTCGATACTCCTCTTTAAGAATCTCTTTTTGCCGTTTATTTAATGGAAGAGTGCTTAAATATTTTCTCTGTTCTTCTGTCAATAAATGCATAGAAGTGTAACTAGCTGTAGCAAATTTATCAAATTCGCAAAATCCGACGCATTTATGACCGGCTAACTCCATCCCTCTTCGGAATCCTCCAATACCGGCAAAAAAGTCTAAAAAATCCATATATTCCTCTTTCTTCCAGACCCACCGAAATGAGTCTGGAAAATTTGCTGATCGATTTAGTTGAACGGCAATCCTGCATCTTCCACGTTATCTGGAATGTTCATGAACCCATCATTTGGCGTTGCCGTAGGTGCACTCTGCTCGTTCTGAACGTTGTTCTCTGACGACAATTTGCTTTCTGCAAACTCTATACGCTCAATATAGACCTCTGTGGTATAAACTTTCTTTCCATCACGATTGGTATAGCTACCAGTCTGAATATGTCCTTCGACAATAACTTTGGTTCCTTTATGGAGATACTTTTCTGCGAATTCTCCGTTTTTTCCAAAAGCAACGCAGTTGATAAAATCAGCCGTCTGTTCATTGCCATCTTTATTCTTGTTGGCACGATCTATCGCCAATGAAAAACTGGCAATTGCCATTGGCTTTTCTCCCTGAGTGTATCTGACTTCCGGATCTCTTGTTAATCTTCCCATCAGTATTACTTTGTTCAATGTTCTGTTACCTCTCTTTCTTAAATGTATCTTATCCTCATGTGTTAATTTGTGGTTGTCAAGATGTTTCTGTCTTAAAACGGAATTTCTGACAATTCGCAAATCAAACCAGAATGCGCAATTTTCACAGACACTTCATCTCCAACAACAGTTTCAATCTCATGTTGCATTATTTCTGGATTTCCCCAGCTTTCTGATAAGTGACATAAAATCACATTGGACAGATTAGATGATTCATTAATCTCCATAATTTTCTTGACTGTCGATAATGAAGAATGCCCCTTAACACTATGTTTATATTTACCGGACGTTTTATCTGGTGCCATGTCCAGATGATTACACTCAATCAAAAAATGATTGATTTTCGACTTTTTAAATGTATATGGTAAATACCCAAAGTCTGTTGCATATAGCAATTTTTCGCCATTTGGTAATGTAATTAGATAAGCATAATTCGGTGTATCGTCATGCGGTACATAAAATGCAGTAACCAGAAACCTTCCTATCGGAATTGTAATCTTTTCTGGAATTGTTTTTATCCCATCAAACTGTTCTGCTGTTTCCTTATTCGAATACACATGAATACCTGCTCTTTTGACTTCCTTGTATGCGTTCGCATGATCTCCATGAACGTGGGTCAGCAATGCACCTACTACATTGGAAATTTTAAAATCAATACCTTTAAGAATCTGCTGATACTTGCATCCGAAATCCAACAAAAGAATTTCGTCATCTGTGCATATCACATAGCAGTTTCCATCCGAACTGCCTGTACTTATGACTTTTAATGATATGTTCACATTTCTACCTCTTCCAGTATAGAATCGATGCTGTCATGCTGGTATCTGTCACAGATACTTTCGTCAGCCATGCGCCCCCAGTCACAGAAATCATCAAATTCACAGTTCCAACATGCTTTACTCTCCATCTCCGTCTCCCTTTTTAAGTTCTCCGTACAGATCGTAGCCATACCCAACGGATTCTTCGATTTTATTAAGATAGTCGCAAAACTCTTGGCACTCTTCCTTTGTTGCGAAGAACACTTTGCTCAGACTTTCTACGTTTATTTCTTTAAAACTCTTATCATGGTTCACTATTGTTTTTGCATATCTGGAAAAGTCATACTCTTCTATATACTCCTCCCCTTCTTTTCCTCTCATCCTGTACCATGCATTGACCGTTCCAAACCTATCATTCATTTTATGCAGCACATATTCCTTCGGGCGATATACCTTTTTGCCAACTCCACATTCACACCGATAAGATGCAAAACTTCCATCCGGAAGTGTTATCTGGATTTTTCTATCTGTTCCGCACTTGTCGCATTTTTCTTTGTATTGGTACATCCAATCAACAGACCACAAAACAATTTTGTAAGTGTCCATTAACTCTTTCAACCTTGTTTGTTTGGCCTTGATTTCTGCATCCCGCATCGCCCTGTCATACTCAGATTTTTTTGATTCAAAATTTCTTTGTATTGACTCGAAGTTTTTCTTAATGTCCTGCAACTCCTCATTTTCTTTGAGAAGTTTCTCGATCTTGTCCTGAATCTCTTTCTTCACGGATTTGCGAAGTTCTTCTTTAAATTCCTCAATCTGCGAATCAAATTCACCTGACTCAAAGAAATCGTCATCGTAATTGTTAAAATCAATCATGCGTCTTCTCCTTTCGCTCTGTTCATCTGTTTCCCCCCTCTGGATACCATGCTCCATCGTTCTCTGGTTCCAGTACAATATCTTCTACACAGCGTGTATAATGTCTCATCCATGTTCTTAAATTCTCCCTATCCTCGTTTTTTAATTTTAAAAGCGGGGCGAACGCCACCAGAGCGAGAAGCGCTACAATAGCCCGCAACCCCGTTGCCGTTCACAAAAGCGAAGGAAGCGACGGATTCTCTGACCTTGTTCATCAGCCAGTACCACTGTAAGTTCTCATCCTTGCTGCCATCGAACGCCATACGGTTTCTACGCTTCTTCATAGGCTTCCACTGCTTCACATACGGGCTTTCGTACTCACCGTAGTAGTTCTCTCCGAAAATCTCTTTCTCAGTCGGCAGACGGAGCAAATCACCGTTGTCAAACGGAGCCATCATAGCCTTGAGTTCTGCCGGGAAGAGATTCAGAATCTCACCATTCAGCTTCTTACGCAGGTCACTCTCTTCGTAACCTCCTTCATTGGTACGGGTGCTGTTCATCGGGTACTCACCAGGCAGGCAATCAACCAGGCAGAAAATCACGCCGTCCTCTTCCTGCTGCATAGCCATAGCCTGCACCTTCACACCGTCCGTGAGTTTGACCTTGATAATATCTCCAACCTTAAAAGTATCAACGTCAGACTTAATCATTCTTTTTACTTTCATCTTCCAATTACCTCCAAATTTTAATAAAAGTCATCTGCATCATCCAAAAAGTCCTCATAAACTTCGCATCCATCACAGGTCTGCTCGTCACATTCTGGAATATAATTACAATATGGACATCTCATAACATCTCTCTATAACCTTTCCGAGACTTTCTTCGCAATGGCATCACAGGCCATATCCCAGCCTTTCGAGAAATCATCCGATGCATCGCATCCTCCGGTTTCTTTGATGATTTCCAAAACGTCTTTTTTGGAAATTGGCTCGTTTTTCAGAAGCTCCATAACCCGCTCGTTTTCCTCCTTTGTGCCGCAGCAGATAATGATATCGTAAGTCTCATCATGAGCACTCCACGTTCCATCGTTATTTGCCATCAACAGCACTTTCCCTCTCCTCCCATCTCTTCTGGAAACGTTTTTCTTTTCTCGAAATCTGTAACCAGTCTACCGGAATCATTAATTCCATCGCGCACTGATAAACGTCGGTGTATTCCTCTACCAGATGTTTCCACGCCTCTTCCTCCGTCACGGGCGTAGGGTTCTCGCCACGCTTGATCCGCGCCAGCTTAAGCGCCGCCTGTGCCAGCTCCGCCGCCTCTTCTGCCATCTGCTCCAGCATAGCCGTGGTGCCAATCTTTTCGAGCATCATCGTTTTGCCCTCCTAAATGTTTTTCAGACGAATTTTAATTTCTTTCGAAACTGAATCGTCCAACCCGCATGAAACAGACAACGCATCCGCACTGATGATTAAATCTGCTAACAACCCAACAAAATTTTCTCTGTCAGCACTTTCTAAAATTTTACCTGATTTCTTTTCCTCTTTTGTTTTGCTCAATAGATGCACCAAATCTGATGCGCTACTTTTCACATAATGCCTCCAGTATGTTTCATCCCCATATTCTGCCAGTTTGTCAATTGCATCTCCTAACATGTTTAGCCTCCTCTTTCTTAATCCAACCAATTATTCTGTAGGTAACAGAATCCATAAATTGCAACGCCTGTAAGTATTATCCAGAAAATCCAAAAAATTACTATCCACCAAAATCCGCCATCTTCTATAGATTTAACCACTTCTTTCGGACTTTCGTTTTTATAGAAAATCGAATGTTCCGATATTGTACCGTCTGACATATTGGTAAAAATCGTACCCGTATGGACTGAATCCACTCCAAAGAATTCTTCCCTTAAATGGTAGCCTTTGTCTACTGTGTCAATGTAATGGCTTTCTGGTGTATCTATTTTTGAACGCTGAAATTCTGAGCCGCAGAAGCTGATCGTTTCACAGTGTTTGGACTCTGAGTCAATTGTGTCCCAAGTCCAATATGTTTCTGTATGAGAAGATTTACCGTTTGAAACTGTCCTAGTATGCATCGTATATTTCTGGGTTTCGATATACAAGTCCATCCATTCTCCATCGATGTTTGGATCGCTCACGGTATCAATTGCTTTTAGTTCTCCATATATCAGACCATTTCCAGAATTTACACTCATGCAATATCGGAACAGCTCCGGTTCTTCTATCTGAATGGCTTTCTGATAAGTCTCTTGCTTGGAATCTCCCACGTCGTTGATCTTCCCAGAAATAAAAATCCCAACAATGAGCATTATGAAAGCAATAATTAAACTTACTAGGATTTCTCGTTTCTTTATTTCCATAGACTAATCCTCAAACAATTTTGTTGGTGCAGAAACGGGGGCCTGGTAATCAAGGCGTTCAAAATTATGCACTTCATATCCTGTCCATGATAAGAAAATTCTGGTCGGGAATCTTTTTACATAGCTGTTATATTTTTTGATACCGTTGTTATAATTTTCCCGGTACTGCGACAGCTGATTTTCGATAACTGTCAGTTCCTGCATTAGCTGTTTATAATTCTCATTGGATTTCAGTTCTGGATATGCATATGTAACTGCTGCCAGCGCTGTATTTACATCCTCGATTTGGTTTCCTTTAGACATACTCTCCGCAAGCTGAGATAATGTATTGGATTCGTGCTTATCATACTGCTTAACGCAATCTGCCAAATTGTATACCTTATCTACGCGCGCCTTTTCCTGAACCTTAATATCAGATTCAGCCGTATAAACCGATTCTTCCAGACCGATTGCTCTATTTTGTGCCGACTGTACCCAGACAACACCGCACAAAACAATCGCAATGATGATTCCGGCAACGATTAAACCAACTTTCCAACCATTATTCTTATTCATGAATTATTCCTCCCCGAAAAACATTTTTCTGACAGACACTACATTATACTTACCTTCCAGTCTATCTCTGTTCATTTGGATTCCTTTTGCCGGATAATCACATTTGAAGCTCCGGCAGATTTCCGGTCTGACTTCGTATATCGTGCACTTCTGCTTGTCATTGTCGCGGAATGGGCAGGTTAAATCCCACCCGATCCGCTCTGACGTTGGCAAGAAATGCTTTGACTCTTTAATCTTATGCTTGTGAATGTATCTTTTGATTTCTTTGATTTCCTTATTAGATATTGGAAGTAAATCTGAACAACAATTACCACAATTGCTGCACCCTCCGTCTTTCGTGAAATCAAAAACTCCTGATTCCATATCACGTATCGCTTCTTCTAAAGTTGAGCATTTCGGCATTTCTAGTCCTCCATAAACTCCGGCGATTCTTCTGGAATGCTTTCCGCGTTTACAACTTCCGGTTCAATTGTTTCAGCTTCTACCGTATCTGGCACATCTTCCATGAACTCATCTTTGTTGGCTTTCGTTTCGATATCGTATGCCATATCCTTTGCTGTCATATCATCGGATGATACAGTTTCGCTTCTGTCGCTTGCCTCCTGCATGTACCCATCTCCATACGTATTCATGAACATTTTCAATGCACGATTAATAACCGTTTTCTTTACCATCTGATCCGTAAACTTCGCGTGGGTTCCATTTCCACCTTCCTTATATCCAAAGCCCTGCGCCCATGCTTTCTTGATCTGGTTCATATTCATTACTTCCAAATAATGCTCTCCAGACTTAGTGATGGAAATCGCATATGCGCCTTTGATCTTGTCTGTATCAATGTTCATGAAATCCTGCTTGTGAGAATCGAAAACCTTTTTACCATCTTCGATATGATAAGAAAACTCATCCCCCTCATAGATAACTTCTGCACGAATTTCTTTCAAACCGTAGCGTCTGGCGATGGTAATGTTACCAAAGTATGAACGCTGGAACTGACACTGACCTCCGTAAGCAATGAAATACCCCTGCTTTTTCTGGACAGAAAGCCCTAATGTTGCCATATCCATTAAGCTGTTGGCGATACTTGCCTGTGAACAACTTTCAAGGATTGGCTTATTGTTTCTATCCTTGGTTTCTTTTAACACCAGATATGCGCCTGTCAATGCATTGGCTAGATTGTAATCTGCCGGAAATGACATTCCGTATTTACACTTTTCTTCCAGCTGATGAGTTAAACCGTTAATAAATGAATTGTTTACCACCAAATCAGTTGCTGTCTGCTGTTTCTGAACTTCCTGTTTTGCTGATGTCATCTTATTTTTCCTCCATTTTTCTTAATTCTTCCGCAAGTGCGCGGAGCGCTTTTTCCATGTTGCGCAAATCTGAAGACATATGCTTTTCAACTTTGCTTTTATCAGCCATACTCTCTCCCAAAAGCATTGCGTGTTTAACTATTATTTCTGGAAATGTTTCAAACATACTTCTAGCAATGCTAGAAAACTCTGTAAGAATATCTCCCCTTTTACCAGAGATTTCAACTCCACAACTATCCTCATTTACCGTTGCCTTAATCATTTTTATCCTCCTCATATAATGTTTTTAGTTGACTGAACCGATCATCTCCTAACAAAACAGTTCCTTTTCATTTCGAATCGGTACTCTTCCGTTACATCGCTTTACTTCTCTACTCTATTCCGTTGCAGAAATATCAGTCCAAGTAAATCTTCCTTTCCCGGAATTATGCCACTGACCTATTCCATTCAGCTGCCCGTAATCCAGCCATTCAATGACATTTTTCATAAGCGAATCCACCATAACCATAATGGTAAATTCCACCTGCGTACCTGCCGGAACAGTTTCACTGTTTGCTAATGAAATCCGTTCTCCCTGTGCTGTCTGTGCTCTAAGTGGGCGCTGGCAATCTCCAATTTCTTCTCCATCAGGAATAATAAATGGGATGCGTCTCTCCCGGATAAACACCAGATTATCAATTTTTGTTTTGTATGCAGGTAATTTACTGCTGCCACCAACATAGCCAAATGCTTTTGCCGCATTTTTGAAGAATCCCTTAATCTGATAATCGAACAGAAATGGATGCCCGTTTTCATCCTTTGGGAATACGGTCTTTCCTTTTGCAATCGCCTCATCTACACCAATCGCTGCAATTTCCTCCTCTCTGGACAGTGCGTCCGGCGCTTTAGAAGCAATGAACTCTGCATGAATCTCCTTATCATTGCTTGCTGTTCCTAACACTTCCTCTGTGAATGTTAATCTAACTTTCATTTCTTTCATTTTTCTGATTCCCTTTCAATTTTTATTTTTTAGCAAAACGCTACTTCTCTACGCGATTCCTTTTCAACACATCGTCAAGCTTTTCCATTTCACTACCAAACTAAGCGTAACTGTTCATAACCATTGCGTTTTCATTCCTTTTCACGGCATTACAATTCAGTACCATTTCGGTGCGTCACATTTCCGCGCTATGCCATTCCAGTTCATTTCTTCACTAACCCAATCCAATGCGTTGTGATACGAGTCCCAACCATGCCGTCACCAATCAATTCTGCACTCTTTTTTGCCTATCTGTGCACTTCCTATGCATCACCTTTCCTTTCTTTTCTATTCCACAACAATTCAGTTCGTGGCGATACTTTTCCGTGTCCAAGCAAATCTTTTCCATAGAATTCCACTACGAATCTAAGCTATACTACTCCTCTGCATTAATCGTCAAAACTTCTCTTTTCCTTAACGGTTCAAATCCACACCACACTATTCCTCCACAGATCCAAACTTTACTGTTCCTTTTCTAATCATCACTTCGCCAATCCATCCATACAATTCCGATGCAAAACTAAACGAGACTCATCCCTGCTTCACCGTTCTTTTCCACAACTATTCTGTTCAAAACGCAGCTTCGCCCTTGCTTCGCAGAACCGGACTTTTCTACACCACTCCACTACCTAACAGAGCAAAGTAAATGTGCCTTTTATACTGCTGATACAGACAAGTCCTGATTTGTTACTTTTAAAAAGATGATCTGGCAATCGGCATTGATGCTTTTCATATTGGAATCATCCAACTCTGCTGCGTAATCAACAAATACTGGTAAATGCATTCCAAAATAATTCTGCAATCCATTAATAATTGCGATTTTTCCTTTGATTGCCAATGCGGTATTCGCACATCCAATCAGTTTCGTCCATTTCTGGTTTGATTCATCAAAAACGAACCAATCGCAGGCATCTACAGCATCACCATTCTTCTGATATGTGAAAAGCTGTACCTTTACACCAGAGAAATGAGAATTCACTTCTGCATCCAGCATTTCATTTTTCTTCATGCGGATTCTTTTAATCTGGAAAAGAATCTTATCTGCGTCGGCACTCTTTTGTGTGCTATCCCGCAAAGCCTGCTTTAATTGGAGAATCTGTTCGTCAATCGACTCATTGTTCCAAGACTTTGAAATTTCCTGTTCTACAGCGATTAATTCAGCCTGTTTTTCGTTTAACAGATGATTGTATTCGGCTTTTTTATCTGTCAAATTAAGGATGTGCTGAACTTCCGCTTTTAAAGACTCAAGCTGTTTGCTGTATTCTTGATACCTTTTATTTCCGTCCATTGATGCAGTTTTCTGGAAATTTTTCACAGCATCCTCTGCCGCTTCATTTTCTGCGGTAATCTTAGCCAATTCATCTTCCATTGCTGAGATGGAGCTTTCTGCTTCTTCTTTGGCTTTCTGAGATTCTTCTAATGCCGCTTTCACCGCATTTCCTTCTGTTGCGATTGAATTTAATTCCACCTTTTTTCGCAATTCCCAATCTTCTTTCGCTTTCTGAGCCACATTAATCCGCTTTTTCTTAGAAGATTCAAACTGTTCTTTAGCTCGATCAATCTGGTCTTCCGGCATTCTCTGTCCACAAGTCGGGCAAATGGAAAGTTCATCACCAAATGACTCTGCTTCAATCTTCTGAATTTCAGAATCATCATATGTAGAGTCTCGAAGAGTCTTGTATCTTCCTCTCGCGTTCTGCAATTTCAGGGCATTTCTGGTGATTCCGCTCTCGGCATGTCTTAAATCCATTTGGACATTAGAAATCCTTCTTTCCAATTCTTCCTTTTCTGATGTTTTGCGATTAAATTCTTCCTTTCTTCGCCGATACTCTTCATCGACTTTTTTCTGGGCTTTTTCCTCTTCTTCAATCATCAATGCTTTGATTTCATTCATTTTTAAGCGGAGAGCATCCACCTGGCTGTCATCAGAAATAGAATCCAACTGTTTCTGAATCTGATTCATCCGCTCTTTAATAGCATTTTTCTGCAATTCCAGTTCTGCCACATCAATATCAACCTTTGCCATTTCCAAGCCTTTAATCTGGTTTGGAATCGAATCAATCCGCTCGTCAGCATTTTTCTTCTTGGCTTTATTCATCGCCTCGATCTCATCCAGTCGATAATCATTCAGCAATTTAGCCGTTTCTTCACAACTCTCGCATTCCTGTGCGATTTCTAAATCAGAATGTGTATTTGCCATAGAAAAAACAACGCTTCTCATGTCTGCTAATTTCTGATTTGTAAAAGCATCAATGTGGGATAATACAATGAAATTGTCAAAATCAATCCCTTTGATTGCCATATCCTCTCGAAAGGCTTTCTCTGTTTTTGCCACACCATTGATTTCATATTTGTTGGACAATGTAACCCGAACCGTTCCATCCGCTTTTGGCTTGCTAACGCTCTTTTTCTGATATTTAGCAATATTGAGCGGTTTTCCATCGATTTCCAGTTCCATGTCTACCCGAGGAACACAATCTCTTCCATCATCTGGTCGAATATCTGGATTATTCTTTAATAAGTAGTCCTTGTCAGCCATCGTCCAATACCAACTATCGGCCAATGTTGTTTTCCCACTTCCATTCTTACCTGCCACAATAGCATTGGTTCCATTTAACAAGATTTCTTTTTCATGCTGCCCCTTGAAATCGGTCAGTTCGATTCTTTTAATTGATACCCTGCTCATTCTTCTTTCTTACCCTCGCTTTCCTTTTGATAACAGTAAAATGATTGACTGCTATTTCGTTTACTATCCTCCACAACCTTATTTTTTTGTCAAAAAAACTCCGGCTCTGCATTCTTCCACAAATTGTAACAGTATCTCCATCGCGCAAAAAAGCCGCTGATTTCGCCACATTCGACCAAAGAACACATGGGATGCAATCTATTATTTTCTCATTGCCATGACGATCGATACTGACGGATAAATTAACAACCATATTTGAGGGAAGCAAATCCTTAATCATTGGCATCCCTTTTATGCTTCCAAAAATGGTAATTTGATTTTCGCCCACTGCTGATTCTTCAATATTCTTGATTTCACTGACGTAAACGTAAATTCTCAATCGTGTACGACCATATTCAATAACCTGTCTACTTCTCAGCAAACCAGAAACTTGAACCCATTTTATGGAACGATCAATCCCATCAAGCAAGCCGTTAGGAATGACCACTTGAATAAAATCAAATTCGCCATTTTTACGTTTTACCGCTATCGTAGATTCGTACATACTAGGGATATAATTGATGGGAGTAGAAACCCCTGAAAGAATGCCAGAAAGAGTCACTTTGCTTTTTAATTCTTCCATTTTTCACTCCACCAATTTTTATTTAACTTCACAAAAATTTCCGTCAACAAGGCGATAAAATACATCTTCTTTGATCCTCGTTCCGTCAACATGTTCCGTTTTTACGCACTTAGGAATCCATTCCCCATCTTCTCGAACCCATTCTGCTAAAGTAATCCAACTTCCGATTTTTGCCTTTGCAATAGACTTGTATCCAGCTGCCATTACAACAGCGTTTTTGCCAGTTGATTCAATCTTGGCGTAATCTCCAGAACTTCCAATCTTGGCGTAATTTCCAGAACTTCCAATCTTGGCGGAATATCCAGAACTTCCAATCTGG
>ERZ1026880.143-NODE-143-length-41342-cov-6.671228_pt1 | contig 41342 bp, 73 predicted proteins | sample MGYA00380170_ERZ1026880 | MGnify/ENA primary metagenome ERZ1026880 (study PRJEB33269, sample SAMEA4719806) | human gut metagenome | biome: human-associated habitat; feature: organic feature; material: feces | place: Cameroon | collected 2013-10 ...
CCGGATGGAAGTCCGGGATGAGTTATGCAGATTTGAAAGACTTGTATGGCTGGCATATTTCCGACCTGAAAATTTACGACCGCCCACGACCGTTGAGCGATTTCACAAGGCTGCGGGCGACAAAATTCGGTTACGAGCCTGTAAGGATTGAGCGACCGCCGCAAAGCTGGTACTACGTGGAGGACGGCAGATGAAATTAACCCTCTACGGTGACCCGCGCACCAAGAAAAACTCTGCCCGTATCCTCAAAAGCCGCTCAGGGGGGCGCTTTGTGGCTCCTAGCAAGGCTTACGTGGATTATGAGGCGACTGCCTGCGGCAAATCAAAAGGCCGCACAGCCCCATCTCTGCCCGCGTGAACGTGAGGTGCGTATACTACATGAAAACCGCCCGCCGGGTCGATCTGGCGAACCTTATCGAGGCGACCACGGACATTCTGGTAAAAGCCCACGTACTGGAGGATGACAACAGCAAGATCGTCGCCGCCCACGATGGCAGCCGGGTGGAGCTTGATCGGAAACAGCCACGAGTGGAAATTGAGATCGAAGAAATGGAGGACGAAAATGGCTGAATATCATGTTGGGTGTGGACTGTTTGGAAATGTCTACGCTGGGACTTATGCCCCACCCCGCAAGGATGGTTTGCAGGCATGGCGTAGCAAGTCAGAGGTAACAAGCGAAGCAGTCAAAGCGGTCATGGGGCATTTCATCACGGAAATGGAACGTGACGACAAGACAAAGCTCGAAAAGGTGTGGGGCGTTATCGGAAACAAGAAGCTAAAAGTCACTTTTGAGATTTTCGCTAGCGAGGAGGAAAACAATGACACGCACATGGACACCTGAAACCGACACGCCAAAGCCGGGAGAGACCACTGATGAGCAGAAGATGCGAGCGTGGTTCGAGCGCCTGCCCCGGATGCGGGCACTGATTCTCCAGCAGCAGGAACACATTGCAAGCCTGCGCAGTGCGGCTACAACAACTACGTCCAGCACATCCGGCGCGCCCGGCCACTCCGGAACAAGCGACAAGGTGGGCACCAATAGCGATGCTGCCATAGATGCAGAAGCAAAGCTGGCTGAGCTGAAATGCCGGTATACCGAGATGCAGAAGGATGCCATTGAAGCCGCCTATATGCTCCACGCCGATCCTGCATCCATCCGCCGCAGTAAGTGCATCATCCTGTGCTATGTTGAAGGCAAGCGGCACGCCGATATCGCGGCAAAAGTTGGCTATTCCAAGCCGTCTCAGGTTTCACGCGCAATTTCGGAAGGCCTGAGCCAGCTGACAGAGATCGCGAACGAGCTGAATCTTAGTTGAACCTGTACATTTTGCACAACGTCAGAGGGCTTTGTTTTTACACGCTCTGGGATTTACTTGTTATTGGCATCTGTGCTATGGTGGTACCATCGGCAAAGCCGAAAAGGCAAACCGATGCACGCAGCCTCCGAAACGTGTCCCTTCTTGACATTTTCCTCCTTTTCTGCTTGCAGGTACCGGGCTTTGCTCTCTTCACGTTTCGCGGGCTGCTTCTATGCGATACACTGAAACAAAGGCAGCCTGCCGCTCATGAGAGACAGGAGGCGGTTCGATTCCGCCGTATCGCACCGTATGGCGCATGGACTAGACAACCCGCAAGGCCGCACGTGCAACCTCCCGTGCCGAGAAAAGGCCTTAGAATCCTTGCCAAGGTGTAGCTTTCCTGACAGGATGTGCGCCAACCAACAGCCCCGGCGGAGAACCGGAGCTGTTTTTATATGCCGCCTGAGCGCAGTTTGGAGCGCGGCGCGTGTGTGTAGACACGGCTGGTTCGATTCCAAGGGCGGCTTTTATACTCCGGTAGCTCAAGCGGTAGAGCAGCGGTCTCCAAAACCGCATGTTGCAGGTTCGAGTCCTGCCGGGAGTGCTTGCGTGCCCTAGAGCGGGCCGCGCAATAGCGGGGCATCCAGCCGCGAAAGTTCCGGATGCAGCAGCGCCCACCGTTTGACGCCTGTCCAACGAACTGAATGCACGGGCGCTGCTTATATGCCGTCATAGCTCAACTGGAAGAGCGCCGCCCATTTAAGGCGGGACAACGTTGGTGACACCGCGGGAACATCACTGCACAGCCAACCACTGCGCACATCCATTCCGTGGGTGCTGGTTCAAATCCAGCTGGCGGCTAGCGTGATTTTAGAGTGTCCACAGTGGACACTTTTGGAGAGGAGGCATACAAATGTTTGAGCGCTTGAAAGAACTGATTTGCGACATGGCAAAGTTTTTGACGCGTCTCGGCGCTGGCCTTATCCTCTCGGCCTTACCGATCAGCAACAAAGAAAGCCACCTTGTGCGCTATGCGCGGCGTTTCGGTTTCCGTGCAGACCACACAAAACGCGAGCCTCGGGCAGAGATCGGGGGCCGTGGCTGTATCCAAGGAGCACGGCCTGCTATCCGTGCGGATTAACCGCTGCTGATACAATACAATTAAAAACCAGCTTTTTGCATGATGAGCTCCATGCAGCAAAGCTGGTTTTTCTTATGCCGCTTTAGCTCAGTCGGCCAGAGCATCCGGCTCATAACCGGACGTGTGCAGGTTCGAGCCCTGCAAGCGGCACATTCGATATTTTGACCGTTCGGATTTTCCGGGCGGTTTTTCTTTTGCACGAGTTTAGAGAGGTGGTGGCGGTGAGCGCGAAGCGGCTGACAGACAAACAAAAAAAGAAGATCATTGCTGACTATGTGCAGCTGCAGAGCTACGCCAAAACCGCAAAGCTGAACGACGTGGCAGAAAGCACTGTGCGGAAAATCGTGAAAGATAATCCCAAGTGCGCGGATTTGTGCGCCTTAAAAAAAGAGCAGAACACGCAGGACATGCTTTCCTACTTAGGCAGCAAGCGCGGGGAAGCGCAGGATCTTCTCGGACTGTACTTGCAGGCGATGGCAGACCCTAACAAAATCGCAGAAGCAACGCTGCCGCAGCTGTCCACGGCGTTCGGCACAATCGTGGACAAGTTTGCTATGCTGGGAGACCAGAGCGACATAGAAGCCCCGGACGATGGTCTGCTTGAGGCCCTGAGCGCTGCCGCAGACCTCAGCCCGCCGGATGATGTAGACATGCTGCCAGAGGAAGAGGACGACCATGCGGAAAAGTAACGGATTCCGTTGGAAAGCCCTCAGCCAGCGGCAAAAGATGGTCCTTTGCTGGTGGACACCGCAGAGCGCATACAGCAGCTACAACGGCATCATTGCCGATGGCGCTATTCGCTCGGGCAAGACCTTTGCCATGAGCTTTTCTTTCGTCCAGTGGGCTATGACCTGCTACAGCGGCCAGCAGTTTGCCATGTGTGGCAAGACCATTGCCAGCTTCCGGCGCAACGTGCTGGGAACGCTCAAGCAGCAGCTTGCATCCCGGGGGTTCAACGTCAAGGAGCACCGGGCCGAAAACTGCATGACCGTCAGCAAGGGCGGCAAAACCAACGAGTTTTACTTTTTCGGCGGCAAGGACGAGAGCAGTCAGGACCTGATCCAGGGCATCACCCTTGCAGGGGCATTCTTTGACGAGGTGGCCCTGATGCCGCAGAGCTTCGTCAATCAGGCCACGGCCCGCTGTTCTGTCACCGGGTCGAAGTTTTGGTTCAACTGCAACCCGGGCAGCCCGCAGCACTGGTTTTATCTCGAGTGGGTGCGCAAGTGCCGTTCCCGCAAGATGATGTATCTCCATTTCACGATGGACGACAACCTGTCACTTTCTGAGGACATCAAGGCCAGATACCGCAGCCAGTACAGCGGCGTTTTCTATCAGCGCTACATTCTGGGCCTGTGGACCGTGGCGGAGGGCCTTGTGTATGACATGTTCGACCGCAAGAAGCACGTTGTTGATGTGCTGCCGTCGCTGTCACCAAAGAGCGCCTATGTGGCGTGCGACTTCGGCACCCAGAACGCCACGGTTTTTCTGCTGATCCAGAAGCAGGCAGATGCAGACTGCTGGATCGTCACCCGGGAGTACTACTACAGCGGCCGCGAACAGAAGCGGCAAAAGACCGTGGGAGAGTACGTCACAGACCTCAAAGCGTGGCTGAATGGCCTCAAGCCGGAAAGGATCATTGTTGACCCCTCTGCCCTGCCCCTGATTACAGAGCTGCGCAAGAACGGATTTACCCAGACCCCCGCAAACAACGACGTTCTGAGCGGCATTCTGGACGTGCAGACCATGCTGCAGACCGGGCGGCTGAAGATCTACAAAGACTGCAAGCACACGCTGGAAGAGTTCGGCGTGTACGCTTGGGATCCGGATAAAGACGACACCGTGCTGAAGGTCAACGACCACTGCATGGACGCTATCCGCTATTTCGTGCGCACAAAGCGCCTTGTGAAACTGAGGGATTGATTTTGAGCACTGTATACACATTCCAGACATTTCAGCAGGCGCAAGCCGCCGGGGAACAGCCTGATTTCATCCGGCGGTTCGTGCAGCAACACTGCGCTTCCGGGCCATACAAAATGGCGCTGGATGCCGACCTGTACGACGCACAGAAAAACCCGGGAGCTGAACGTTTCGCACAGGCTTACGCTTTGATGCTGAAACGCCTATCCAAAAACACCAAGCAGGACATCCTGCACCCCGATATGGTCAAGAGCAATCTTTTCAGGAGGCTCAACAAGCAGAGAGCCACCTACTCCCTCGGCAACGGCGTGGTCTTTGCGGACGATGGCGTGGACAAAGACAGGCTGGGGCAGAACTTTGACGAGCAGATCCAGAAGGCCGGATATTTCGCCCTGATCCACGGCGAAAGCTTCGGCTTCTGGAACAACGACCATCTGGTGGTTTTCAAGCTGACCGAGTTCGCGCCCCTGTACGATGAAAAGACAGGCCTTTTGCAGGCGGGTGTTCGCTTCTGGCGGCTGAACCCGGACACGGATATGCACTACATCCTGTACGAGCTGGACGGCTTTACCGAGTACACGGAAAGCAAAATCGGCAATGTGATGAAGGAGACCGTGAAAAAGCAGGCATACAAGAGCGTGACCGTCACCACACCCGGCGGCGGGCTGGAAAGCGTGGAGGGCGAAAACTACAGCGCTCTTCCCATTGTGCCGCTGTGGGGCTCCGACCTGCACCAGAGCACGCTTGTGGGCTTGAAAGCCTACATTGACAACACCGATCTGGTGATGTCCGGCTTCTGCAATGACCTGCAGGACTTTTCGCAGATCTACTGGCTGTGCGAGAACTTCAACGGCATGACCGATGACGAACTGCAGGAGTTCCTTGTCAAGCTGAATCTGTACCACATTGCAGGCGCAGACACCAGCGAGGGCGGCAAGATCACCCCCTACACCAACGAGATCCCCGTGACGGCCCGGCAGGCTCTGTTGGAGCTGCTCCACACCCGGGTGTATGAGGATTTCGGCGGTCTGGATGTGCACTGTGTCAGCGCGGACAGCACCAACGACCATCTGGATGCAGCCTATGAACCGCTGAACCAGAACGCAGACGACTTTGAGGCGCAGGTCAAGCCATTCATCCGGCAGATCTGCGCACTGGCTGGCTTTGACAACGCTATGCCGGCATTCAACCGCAGCAAGATCACCAACACGGCTGAGCAGGTCGCAACGGTGATTTCTGAGGCGCCAATCATCGGGCAGGACGTGGCCATTGACCTGCTGCCCAACCTGACCCCGGAACAAAAGGAACAGGCCAAGGCGGCGCTGATGGCTGAGAGCGCAACGAGAGAGACCGTGAACAAGGAGGACGAAGACGATGGCGAATTTTAAAATTCCGATGGAAGGGAAAATCGAAATCGAGCTTTCGGAAGAAGCAGAAAACGTTATGCAACGGTTCATTTCCGCTGTTGAGCTGCTGCAGGGAACGACTATTGATGTCACAAGGCCAAACGTGCGGATGGTCGGCATTGATGCGTTTGGACGACCGCAGTTTGAAAAGAGCGAAGAAATAAATGACCGACCGTGACCGTATCTCTACCCGCCAGCTGAACCGCCTGCGCCGCCGTATCCTCCGGGTGTATGGCACTGCCCGCCGGGAGATGCAGGAGCAGCTGACCGATTTTCTGGCAAAGTACAAAGCACTGGACGAGCGTAAGCGGCAGCAGCTGGACGCAGGCGAGATCACTGAGGATGACTACCGCATATGGCTGCAAAATCAGGTCTTTCAGTCCGATTTGATGCACGCCAAGCTGGATAACATCACCAAGACCTGCACCACAGCCCAAGTGACGGCCTACAAGCTGGCCCGGGATGAGCAATACAATATCTTTTCCTTTGGCGCAAACTGGGCTTTCTACGAGCTGGAACAGGCCGCAGGCGTGACGTTCGGGCTGACCCTGTACAACACCGAGGCGGTGCGTCTGCTTTTGCAGGAGCGCCCCCGGCTTGTGCCCAACAAGCGCATCAAGAGCGAGAGCAACAAAACCTATGATGCAAAGGTATTCAACCGCTACGTCATGCAAGGCATCGTGCAGGGCAAGAGCGTCCACGACATCGCCGTGCAGGCCGTAAACGGCATGGCTGATACGGAGATCCACTGGGCCATGAACAACGCCATCACAGCCCTCACCAGCGCCCAAAACGCCGGGGCTTTGCAGCAGATGCGCAACGCCCAGGCTTTGGGCATCGAGGTCAAAAAGCGCTGGAACTCTACCCACGACTACCGCACCCGTGAGATGCACCGCCTGCTGGATCAGCAAACGGCAGAGCTTGACGAGCCTTTCAAGGTCATGGGTTACGAGATTCAGCGCCCCGGCGACCCAAACGCCGCCCCGGAGATGGTCTACCACTGCCGCTGTGTGTTGTCCTCTGCACTGGGCAAGTACCCCAGGCAGAACGCAAGGCAAATTGACAACGTGCCTGTGGTCGAGGACAGCGGCAAGGTGGACGAAAAAGGCAGGCCCATCATGGTGCGGGTCAAAAAGACCACGCCCGTCATGGATTATACCGAGTGGTATAAATCCAAGGGCGGCAAGGAAGCCGAGCAAATGTGGTGGGCAGAAGAGCGCAAGAGGAAGAGGGAGAAAAAATGAATTCTGCTGAAAATTTCGAGAAGCTTGCAAAGGCATTTTACAATGCAGGCGGAACCGCTAAAAATTTCGCCGAAGTGGCCAGTAAGGCTGCAAAGGTAGCGAACCGGCCCGATTGGCCGAAAACTTATTTTGAAAGCAAGAGAAAGAAGGAGGCTGCAAAGCATGAGTGAAGAAAAGCCCTGCAAATTTTGTGAGAGGCTTGCATGGTGGAAAGAACATTCCCCCAAAGGGAAAGACGGCCTTTATACCACGTTTCAAGTCAGCCTTATCACAAAAACGCACAGAAAGGGCGCAGGCGTGTGCGGAACCGTGACGCACCGTGCAGGCCAGCTGAATTTCTGCCCTGAGTGTGGACGCGCCTTAAAGAAAAAACGAGAGCCGAGGGGCGAACCATGAAATTTAACTACGACATCAAATTCACCGACAACACCCCGCAGCTGCACGAGGCACTGGACTCATGGGCGGAGCGGGTGCTGACAAAGTGGGGCATGCTGGTGCAGGACTACGCCCAGCTGCTTGTGCCTACTGGCGCAGAGAACAGTACCCACATCGAGGGCTATGTGGGCGGTGCACTCAAGCAAAGCCTGACCTATGCCCTCGACCTTGCAAAAAAGACCGTGGCCATTGGCAGCAACCTGTTTTACAGCGTCTACGTGGAGCTTGGCACGGGCATCTTTGCCGAAAAGGGCAACGGACGGCCCACGCCGTGGGTCTGGAAAGACTTCAACGGCAAATGGCATTTTACCCGTGGCATGGCCCCGCGCCCGTTCCTCCGCCCGGCGGTGGAAGATCACGTTGACGAGCTGCGAGAAATCGCAGTGGAGGAAGCGAACAATGGAGATTGATGGACACGAATGGACCGAAAAAGACAGTGAAAATGCGTGGAAAATGATTCTCGTATCCATATTTTGGGCGGCAAAGTATAAAAACGAAGGGGTTGAATCCCTGTACCCTATTTTGGGCGAAAAAGAAGCCAAAAACTTTGCAGAACACTTTGATAAGTTTGAAAAAAGCGTACATCAAAACATCGATGATTCAAAAGGAGGAAACCGTGAGCCGAATTAAAGAATTGGAAGCCGAGCGCGAACGTTTGCAGGAAGAGCAGCTCAAGCACCAAAGCAAAGCGAAAGCGTGCGAAGTCCGCCAGCTTGAAATTTCCAACGAAATTCGAGAGCTGAAGGTCGAAAACGACCGGGACGCAAACAAACGGCTTTGCTTTGAAATCGACGAAGCAAGAGCCAGACTCCAAAAAATTTGCGATAAAGTTCTTGGAGAGGGCAGCGCACTGGTTGGCGTGTCCCTTGCTATGAAAACGAGCAATGTTGGATTTCAGAGATACGACTTCGACTAAAAACTTAATATCCAGCGGTTGGCGCACAGCGTCAGCCGCTTTTTTATGCCGTTTTCGCTCAATGGTAGAGCTGCTGATTTGTAACCAGCGGACGCGGGTTCGATTCCTGCAAGCGGCACCACGCCGGCAGCACGTCCGGCAAATAAACCTTATTGCCAAGCATGGCAGCCCGAGCAAGGGCAGAAAGGACTATCACATGGCACTCAAAAGAGCTGACATCCGCACGATTCTGGAGAACGCCGAAACCTCCAACGATGACAAGGTCGAAGCCATTCTGGACGCCCTGCACAAGGAGACAGACGAACTCAAGAACCAGCTGGATGCAGAAAAAACAGCCCGCACACAGGCCGAAAAAGACCGCGACGCAGCCAACGGCGGCAAGCAGGCCGCTGAAAAGGCGCTGACCGACTACAAGGCTCAGCAGACCCAGAAGGACACCCACGCAGCCAAGGAAGCCAAGTTCCGGGAGCTGCTGAAGTCCGCCGGGGTGCTGGATAAGTATGCTGATCGGGTCGTGCGGCTGTCTGGCGAGGATATCGACAAACTGGAGCTGGACGATAAGGGCGAGGTCAAGGACGCCAAGAAGCACACTGACAGCTTGAAAGCTGATTGGAGCGACTTCGTAGGCACTACGACCACCACCGGCGCGAAGGTGGACACCCCGCCCACCAACACCGGCTCCAAAATGACCAAAGACCAAATTTTTGCAATCAAGGACGCTGGCGAACGCCAGGCCGCGATCGCTGCAAATGCCGACCTGTTTACAGGCGGCGGAAAGGACTAATACATGGCAGCAAAAGAAAATATCACCATGACCACCGATATCACCGTAGCCGCGCGTGAAATCGACTTTGTGACCCGTTTCCAGCGCAACTGGGACCATCTGCGCACCATTCTGGGCATCATGCGCCCTATCCGGATGCAGCCTGGCACCGTGCTCAAAAGCAAGTATGCACAGGGCACCCTGCAGAGCGGCACCGTGGGCGAGGGCGAAGAGATCCCGTTCAGCAAGTACACCGTCAAGGAGAAGGAGTACGGCAAGATCACCATCGACAAGTACGGCAAGTCTGTCACCCTTGAGGCGATCCAGAATTACGGCTACGATGTCGCCGTGCAGAAGACCGATGATGAGTTCCTGTACGACCTGACCGCTCTGGTAACGGATAAGTTCTACAAGTTCCTGAACACCGGCACCCTGAAGGGCACTCCCAAGACCTTCCAGATGGCGCTGGCACATGCCAAGGGCGCGGTCGAGAACAAGTTCAAGACCATGCATCGCACCGTGACCGGCGTTGTTGGCTTTGTCAACGTGATGGACGTGTACGACTATCTGGGCAATGCCAATATCACCGTGCAGAACCAGTTCGGCTTCCAGTACATCAAGGACTTCATGGGCTACAACACCATCTTCCTGCTGTCCGACAGTGAGATCGCGAAGGGAAAGGTTATTGCCACCCCGGTAGACAACATCGTCATGTACTATGTGGATCCTGCGGATAGCGAGTTTGCCCGCGCAGGTCTGGTCTACCGGACCGCAGGCGAGGCAAGCAACCTCATCGGCTTCCACACTCAGGCAAACTACAGCACCGCAACCTCCGAGAGCTACGCCATTATGGGCGTGACCCTGTTTGCTGAGTATCTGGACGGTATCGCTGTCGAGACCATTACCCCGGGCGAGTGATCGCCCCTTTGTAAGGAGGACGCCCCATGACTGTACCTGAGCTGTGCGTTTACACGCACAATTTTTTTGACCGGGCGGACGACCCCGTTGCCGGGGAGTTTTCCTTTGAGCCGGACACTGTGCCTGCCGGGGTAGTGCCGGGGCAGTATTTCCTCGTGTGCGGATCCATCTTCAACGATGGCGTGCACAAGGCCGGGGACGGCGATCTGACCGCCGAGACCTTCACCGGGACAGTGCAGCCCATGCGCGTGCCGCCTGACTTCGTGGCGCTGGCTGAAAAAATCGACGCATACGACAAGGCGCTCCCGGCCGGTGGCGTGTATGTGTCCCAGTCCTTTGCCGGGTGGTCCGGCACGATGGCCACAGGCGCGGACGGCCTGCCTGCAGACGGCAAGACCCGCTATAAATCCGAGATCAATCAGTGGAGGAAGATGTGACATGGTCAATCCGTTCACTGCATCCACCGTGATGCAGAGCTTTACCAAAAAATACCGTTTTCAGACCCGCAGCTATGAGCCGGACGGCGTGGGTGGCTTTGTGTCCGGCTGGACGGACGGCCCGGAGTTTGAGGCTGTGGAGCGGCACGACACCACCGTGGAAGCACAGGTGGCAGAGCAGGCTGACACAGCCTCCACCTATACCCTGCTGGTCAACACGGGCGTGCCGCTGGCTTTCCCGGACTACATCAAGCGGGTGAGCGACGGCCAGACCTTCCAGATCACCAGCACAGCGGATGAAAGCAAAGCCCCGCCGGAGTCCGGCATGGGGCTGCGGGCCGTTAAGTGCAAAAAGGCGGTGCTGCCGTAATGGGACCGTCTGAGAGCATCAACCGGGCGCTGAACGCGTTTTTCAACGGCTTTGGCATCCCGGGTTATCTGGAAGATAACATCCCTCCTGTCGCTTCCCTGCCCTATCTGACCTACAAGCCCACCATCCCCGGCGGGTGGAACGAGACGGCATCCTTCCACGCCCGGCTGTGGTACCCGAGCAAGAGCGGCAGGACCCCCATTCTGCAAACAGAAGATACGATCAGTGCAGCTCTCCCAAGAGGCGGCTTAAAAATCGAGTGCGAGGGCGGCGCTATTCTTTTGGACAAAGACGATAAAGATTGGGCACAGCCACTTAACAACACGCCTGAAGGATATCTGTGCGAATACCTTATTTTTGAACTTACACGGCTTATACCGTGAGTAAAGGAGCAATATGGCTGAAACTTTAGCAAAGAAGTTTAACGTCAACGTTTTGACAGCGGATGCTTTCAAGAGCATCCCCAAGGGCTCGGGCAACATTTTGTCCGATTTCTCGCTTGAGACCCCGAAAATCGATGAAACAAACGTCATTCACGCCACACAGGGCGGCGTAACTATCACCTATCAGAACTCCACCGAGGATACCCTTTCCGAAATCGACAACGCCCCCACCAATACAAAGCAGGGTGTGGAAGTCACCGGAACCACCGCAACCATCTCTTACACGACTCCCAACGCAGACCCTAAGAGCATCCAGCTCGCTATTGGCACTGCGGACATCGACCCGGAAGACCCCACCCACGTGGTTGCACGCCTGAAAACCGCTTTGACGGATTTCAAGCCCATCTGGTGGGTCGGCCCCATGATCGGCGGCGGCTTTATCGCGGTCAAGCTCTATAATGCCATGTCCACCGGTGGCCTGAGCCTGAAATCTGAGCATCGCGGCGGCGGCTCGATGCAGATCACGCTGACCGCTTTTGCAGACCTCGAGAACCCCGAACAGGCCCCGATGGAGTTCTACTCTATCACAAAGGCCGCGTCCTGATGTAAGGAGGAAAAACATGAAGGAAATCATTGATCTGGAAGGCAAGGAATACCTTGCAAAAACTTATAAGCTGGCAAAGGCATACAAGCAGTGCATCGTTGACACGGGCGCAGTGGCGGCGGCAACTCAGCCCGCGCCGCTGACTGGCAACGAAACCCCGGAGGAGAAGGCCAAGAAGATCGCAGAACAGGGCGCGAAAAATGCGGAAGAAATGATGCGCATGATCTACGAAGAGCACGCAGACATGACCGAAAAGGTCTTGCCGCTCTTTGTGGCGCTGGATGAGGGCGAAGAGCTTCCGCCCACCAGAAAGCTGGCCGCAGCAATGTCCCGCGCGCTGTCTGATGACGATTTCATGGCTTTTTTGAGATCCTTGATGTGATCGGCGTGGAAGGATATAAACGGATGGTCTCGACCATTCGTCTGGATTTGCTGGAACTTTTCGGCAAGTCCTATATCCTCGACCACATCAAAAAAGAAATCAGAAACCACGATGAAGTTCAATTCTACCGCAATTGCGTAGCAGATGCCGTTGGCGGCCTTGCAGGAGCTGACGCTCTTTATTCCTACGTTGCTTCGTATACATTCCCGCTTTATGTAAAGCAGATCGACAAGCGGTCTGCGGCGGAGATCACGGAAGAAAACAGCAAGGCTCTTGAAGAGCTGTGCGGAGGGGGTGATGGGACCTGAAACTTTTTGAATTGAGCGCCACCCTCGGGCTGGACGACAGCGCCTACCGGCAGGGCGTGGAAGAGGCAAAGTCTCAGACTAAGGCCGCTGTCTCCACCATGATGAAGGATTATAACAGGCTGTACAGTGAGGTCATTCACCTTACGGCAGCCTATCAGAAATCACGGAAAGAGACCGGGGAAACCTCCGAAAAAACTAAGGAATTTGCCCAGAAGCTGAAAGAAGCTCAGGCCCAACTCAATACCACGGCGCAGGGGCTGAAGACGGCAGAATGGTACATGAACAGCTTTGGGGATGCCGCATCGGGGTCCAGCAAGTCTCTGGCCGGTGCCATTGCGCAGGGCACGATCATGGCGGGATTCTTCTCGAAGCTCCACGCCGCTGCACTCAGTGCCGCAGAGGGGTTCATCGCTTCCGGCATCGAGTACAACGCCCAGATCGAGAAATACACCACCGGCTTTACCAATATGTTGGGCAGCGCGGAAGCCGCCCAGCAGGTCATGAGCCAGATCCAGGAAGACGCGGCAAAAACTCCTTTTGATGTCGAGTCCCTGACAAAGGCGAACCAGTACCTGATCTCTGCAGGCGAGAATGCTTCCTATGCCCGCAATACCATCATGGCACTGGGTGACGCAGTCTCTGCGACCGGCGGCGGCAACGACGAGCTGAACCGCATGGCGCAGAACCTGCAGCAGATCGCCAACACCGGCAAGGCTACAACGGCCGACATCAAACAGTTTGCTTATGCCGGCATCGACGTCTACGGCATTCTGGCCGACTACACGGGCAAGTCCACCACCGAAGTGCAGAACATGACCATCAGTTATGATCTGCTGACGCAGGCCCTGCAGGCCGCATCCGAAGAGGGCGGGCGTTACTACAACAGCATGGACACCCAGAGTCAGACCATGAATGGCCGCGTGTCTACCCTGCAGGACAATGTGAAGCAGCTGGCGGGATTGCTGACCGGCGATTTATCCAGCGGCGTCGGCGTTGTAATCGGCAATCTGAACGACATGCTCGTCGCAGCACAGGAAGCTTACAAAACGGATGGCTGGATTGGTCTCGCAGGCGCGATCACCGGCCTGACGGAGCCTATCAACACGGCAAAAAACGCTTTCAAGGACTTTGCGAACAAAGCCACCACATGGCTGGATCAGCTGAGCTATAAGCTTAACCGCTTTCTCGGAAAAGCTGCCACGGCTGACTTTGACACTTACGAAGAGTACGCAGATGCAAATAACCGGCAGAGCAACAAAAACCGTTTACGGCAAAATGCTCTGAAAGGCGTTGGCATCAGCAACAAAAGCTGGTCTGAACGTCAGGCGGAGCTGGCGGCAGCCAGCGGCAACGGCGGCAGCTCCATTACAACCAGCCCGTCTGGTTCTTCAACTAAAAAAAGATCCGGCTCCAAGTCCACCACCGAAACGGTCATTTCGTCCATCTCCAGCACGGCTACAACCACCGCACAGAACGCGCAGGGCACTGTGACCACCAGCATCCAGACCCTCACCGAAAAGGTCAAGGACAGCGCGGGCAGGATCAAAGACCGCATCACCGAGACCACCACCACGACCGGCAAGGAGATGGTAAACGGTGTTGCCACGACCTTTAAGCAGGTCGAAACCAAAGTCAACGGCACGGTCACAAAGGTCACAAAGACCTATGACGACATGTCAAAAACGCTGCTGGGCACCTTTACCAACGTCTCGGAAACCACCTTTAACGGCATCACCACAAAGGTGCAGCAGGCGGTGGAGAAGTACGCGGACGGCAGCGAGCATATCAAGAAGACCGTCACAGAGACCGGCCAGCGCATCGGCGAGAACGGCGCGGAGACCTACGAGAAGATCATCACCTACATCGACGGCGTTCAAGACAAGGTGACGGAGACCTCCAACCTCATTGACAAGAGCGTAAAGGGTACCCAGAGCCGCATTGACCAGCAGCTGAGCGAGGCTTCCGGCCAGCTGGATAAGGGCATTTTTGGGCTGGTAAAGAACACCTTCAAAGATGCCAAAAACGGCGACTGGGCAAGTCTTGGGCTGGATTTTGTGAATCTGATCTGGGGCGAAGTGTCGCAGGAGCAGCGTGACGTGATCTCTAAGTGGCTTACGGACGCGCTGACCGCAGTCAATGAGGGCTATTCGGGCGGTGGAATCAGCAAGGCGCTGGGGTCTATCCAGAGCATTTTCACGAACGGCATTACTGCCGGAGTGGATGACGCCACTACGTCTGTAAAGGCGTTCTCTGAGATCGTGCAGGGCCTTGCGGGCTCCGGCGGCGTGGGCGGCACTCTGGGCAGCATCGTGCAGAGCTTTTCCGGCATGGCAGGCGGCATCACCTCTGCGCTGGGCAGCATCGTGTCCTTTGTGGCAGCGAACCCCGTCCTTGCCCTGATCCTGGGCGTGGGCGCGGTCGCTGGCGGCATCGGCCTTGCCATGTGGATGAACAAAAAGAACGACCAGCAGCCCGTCAGCCACTACCAGAGCCCCTTTGACAAGACCGGCGTGTATGACAGTCTGGGCACTTTCTCCACTCGTGCGGCCCTGCAGTACCGCGTCACCGGTCAGCAGTCCATCGTTGACCGGCAAACCAGCATTCTGGAACGCATTGAAGGGATGCTGGACGAGCATCTGCCGGACATCGGTAAGGGTCAGGTGGTCATGGATTCCGGTGAGCTGGTGGGCGTGCTGTCGCCCCGCATGGCGACCAACGTCGATGCACGCATCGGCGTGACGGTGACACGGAAAGCGAGGGGTGTGTAATGGCAAAGCTTCTGGGCGCAAAAATCGGGGACTACCACACCCTGAACGACTGGGGGCTGTATCTCAAGGTGGGCAGCCCCAAGATCGGCGCTGCCGAGGTGGACGAGTACCTTGTACAGGTCACCGGGTCGGACACCCTGCTCAACCTCACCGCATGGGATAACGGCAAGGTACACTATAAAAAGCGCACCATCACCATGGAGCTGCTCTGCAATGCCCCGAAAAGCAAGTGGCCCAGCATCGAGAGCACCATCGCCAACGCCATCCACGGCAAGTGGCTGCGGTGCAAGTTCGACGAGGATCCCGCGTGGTACTGGGAAGGGCTGTGGAAGGTCTCACCGTCCCGCGACCGGCTTTCCAGCACCTTTACCATCACCGGCACCTGCAGCCCCTTCAAGCGCAGCATCTACGATGGCTCCAGCGATTGGCTGTGGGATGATTTCAACTTTGAAACGGACATCGTGCGCAACTACACGAACATCCCGCTCAAGGCGGGCGAGGATAAAGAGGTGTCCATCACCGGTGCACCGCGTGCGGCCGGCATCTACTTCCAGCGCAGCGAGACCGCCGCAGACATCGCGGTGTCTCTCAACGGCTTTGAGGTAGGAATTCTGGCCAAGTCCACCGACTGGCAGTACATTGAGGGCCTTACCATGCCGGACGGTGTGGTGGGCACCCTTGTTTTCTCTGCGTCTGCGGACTGCAGCATCAGTATCAAGTATCTGGGGGCGAGCCTATGAGTTACAAAATCTATGCCGGCACACAGTCCGGCGTGGATACGTGGGTGGACAAAGCCTGCATCTACGACCCCGGGGACATCACCGACACCAAAAAGCTCATCAGTCCCACGCTGACCCGCGAGGTGGGCAAGGCCGGTTCTCTGGAATTCACCCTGCCGCTGGGCAACGTCGCACACTCCGCGCTGCAAAAGCTCATGACGGTGGTGGAGTTGCAGCAGGGCGACAAGCAAAAGGACGGCAAAGAGATCTGGAGGCAGATCTGGCAGGGCCGCGTCATGAGCCACGAGCAGGATTTTCGGGTGCGCCAGAAAGTCTACTGTGAGGGCGAAATGGCCTACCTCAACGACAGCGGTGCCGCACCTTACAGCGCCAGAAACGTGAGCTTTTCGCAGTTTCTGGAGTGGGTCTGTGCCAATCACAACGCCCAGGTGGACGCTTACAAGGCGTTCACCCCCGGCAAGGTGCAGATGGACACCCCTATGGTGGTGCCCTACATTGACGGGCTCAAGGTGGTGAAGTCCGGCCATCACTATGACGACGATGACGACTATATCCAGCACTACACGATCTATAACCCCATCAACAGCGCGGTGCTGTGGAGCGAAGAGGTCGAGCAGTCGAGCGTCGACTCGCAGATGAAAGCTTCCTGCCTGAGCTGGGAGCTCAACGCAGAACGCATGTCTGGTGGCTATGTACTCTCCCGCATCGGTGATAATGATTTCCGCGTCCGGTACCCCGTGGCCTACGCGGACGACAAGACGTGGAATGCAATCGTCAGCGTTGCAAAAGCATACGTCTCCTGCCCGACCTGCAGCAAGGACTTTGGCACATACTCCATCTACGATATCACAAAAGGCACTGAATCCGGCACCTACAAGATCACCGAAAAAGGCGGCTCGTACAGTCTTGCAATCAATGGCAAGACTGACAGCCGCTTTGCTTTTGACATCAAAGAACCCACCTACAGCTTCGGAGATGGTAAAAATTACGGCAAAACGCTGGACATCCTGCAAAGCGAGCTCACAGACAAGTACGGCGGCTATTTTGTGATCCGCCACGGCACCGATGCAGACGGCCACCCGCGCCGCTACCTGGACTATCTGCAAAAGATCACGGACAAGAACCCCCAGGCCATTGCCTTTGGGGTCAACATGCTGGATCTGACCAGCTACACCAAAGCTGAAGACATCTGCACGCGGGTCATTGCTTTTGGCACAAAAACCGAAAAAACGTGGCCTTTTGTGGATATCCAGAGCATCATCTCCCAAACAGCCAATGACGTCAAGGCACAAAAGATTTACGGCATCATCACAAAGGTGATCCATGTCGAGGGCAATTACAACAGCAACCAGTCTTTGCTGGACGCTGCAGAGGAAGAGCTGGCAAAAAATCTGCGGTACCTGAACGGAATGACCGTGAAGGCTGTGGATCTGAAAGACGCTGGCATTGACATCGACCGCCTTGCCATTGGAAAGCAGACGCATATCTTTTCGGCGGCCCACGGCGTGGATACGTGGCTGCTGTGCTCCAAGCTGGTGGAGCCGCTGGATGCACCGGATAAAAAAGAGTTTACCTTCGGCACCGAGTTTTCCAGCCTCAGCGATCTGCAGTCCCTGACTGCCCGCAAGGCGTCTGATGCTTACGACCTGAGCCGGGCGCTCAAGGGCTGAGAAAGGAGAGATTTATGGACAAGACCTTTGACGAAGCAATCGCGGGGATTCGCACAGCAGAGCGCGGTGTGGAAGTCCGCGAGGACATCGCACAGGGCATGGAGTACGTCAAGCAGTGCGCCGAGGAAGTGACAGGCCAGCAGCAGGCCGCTCTGCAGGCCGCTCAGACCGCCACCGGAGCAGCCAGCACCGCGACGGAAAAGGCGGCAGCAGCTGCAGAGAGCGAAAGCGTGGCCCAGACTGCCGCCGCCAGCGCAGTCCAAAGCGCACAATCAGCATCCGTAGACGCAAAGAGCGCGGGAAGCTCTGCCGCTTCTGCCAAAGCTGACGCGGACAGGGCTGCGGCCATTGTGAGCACCGATGAGACGCTGAGCGTCGAGGGAGCTCCGGCTGACGCAAAGGCTGTTGGTGACGCGCTGAAAGGCGTGATAAGCGCAGACACTGTAAAGACCTTGATTGCGGACGCTCTGGCAGAAGACCATGCAAAAATTAAATTTTGGATTTCGGTAGATTCCACCAGCCCCGCTGCGCTGTTCGGCGGCAGCTGGGAGGTGATTGCTTCCGAGCGGGTGCTGATGGGTGCATCCAGCACCCACGCGGCCGGCACCACAGTGAAAGCCGGTCTGCCCAACATCACGGGCCAGCTGCCCGGCATAAAGAGCATTGGATACAACGGTAGTAGTGATTATCCAATCTCAGGCGCGTTCGCGTGGACAAATACAGCGTCTGCAAATGGCAACTATAATGACGGCGATGATTTACCTTTGCGCATTTATCAGGCTGCTTTTGACGCATCCAAGTCCAACGCCATTTATGGCCGCAGCAGCACCGTGCAGCCCGCCGCCTACTATGTGCACATCTGGCACCGCGTGGCCTGAGAAAGGAGGTTTTGAACCATGAAGATCATTGACGAGACCGGCGCGGTCGTGGAAAACCCGGACCTGACGCTGGGCTACCTGACAGCTGGCACCGAAGAAGTCACTCACCCCGCCGTAGAGGGCGTGGAAGAGCAGTGGCACTGGGAGACCGTGACCGAGTATCCGAACGGTGGCAGGGATGTGCGTAAGGTCATCGACGTGTCGGGCGTGCCTGCGCAGGCCGCATGGACCGAACAGGTGCCCATCCAGAAATACATCCGCTACACCGCCGAAGAGCTGGCCGCGCAGGAGGAAGAGCGCAAAAAGGCCGAAGCTCGGGAGAAGCTGCCGGAGACGGTGGCGGCACTGCAGGAAGAAAACAAAATGCTCAGGCAATGCTTGCTTGAAATGAGCGAGATTGTTTATGCATAAAATCACACAAAAATTAGAAAGGATGGTACGTATGATGGCAATGTTGTGGGCACAGGAAATTATGTCTGCTGAGACTATGGAGGACGCAAGGGCTCTGTATGAGCGCTGCCCCCGCCTGCTGAAGGAGAAGGTGAAGGCGATTCTCGTCAAGAGCGGCTTTGAGGAAATCACGCAGTAAGGAGGACACTATGGCTGAAATCATGGACGTATCCCGGCATCAGGGCGCAATCAACTGGGAGAAGGTCAAGGCAAGCGGCAAGGTGGACGGCGTGATGATTCGCGCCATGGGCAACAGCGCAGCGGGCAGGCCCAGTGCGCCCTACACTGATCCGCAGTTTGCCCGCAATTACAGCGAGTGCAAGCGGATTGGCATTCCCTGCGGCGTGTATGGCTATTTCAAGGCGGTCAACCGGGAGCAGGCCGACAAGGAGCTGGCCTACTTCAAGAAGCTGCTCACCGGCCGGAGCTTTGAGCTGCCGGTGGCGGTGGACATCGAGGACGAGGTGCAGAAGCCGCTGGGCAAGGCTGCGCTGACCGACCTGACAGCTTACATGCTGAGCACGGTGGAAAGCTGGGGCGTGTATGTCCTGCTCTACACCGGCCTGTGGTTTGGCAGCACCTTCCTGTACATGAACGGCGCGGCCCTGAAGCCCTACGACGTATGGCTGGCGAGATATCCCAAAGACCCGCGCAAGACCAAGCCTGAGGATAAGCCCAAAACGGCGTTTGCCTTTGGCATGTGGCAGTACACCAGTGCGGCCCGCGTGCCCGGTGTGACCACCAACGTGGACATGAGCCACGCATACAAGGACTATGCGGGTATCATCAGCAAGAAGGGCCTGACCCGTCTCCGGGAGGGCACTTGATGGAGCTTTACGAAGCACTGAAAGTCCTTGCCGCGGCGCTGGTGGCTGTTTTTGGGTTTGTCTCCGCGCTGGACAAGGTGCTGGACATCATCCACAAGTACGTCAAAAAGGCGCAGGCCCCGGACGATGCGCAGAACAAGAGGCTGGATGCGCTTGACAAAAGAATCGGCGTGCTGGAACAGGGGCAGCTCCAGCATACGCAAGCCCTCGCCAGAGACCTCCGGCGCTTTGACGGCATCGATGAAGAAATACGCCTCGTCCTTGTTGGCGTGCAAAACCTTCTGGATTCACAGCTGTCCGGTAATAACCGAGACGGCATGCAAAAAAGCAAGTCCGATATCAACAACTACCTTCTGAAAGGAGTAACGAATCATGGAAGCAATGTTTAACTTTATCCCCGCACCTATCGCATTTGCATTGATGTTCATCGGCTTTGCCGCACTGGCGGTTGGCGCTATCCGGCTGGGTTACAAGCAGTACGTCAAGGACTGGGCGCTGGAGCTTGTGACCATCGCCGAAGACAAAATCATGGGCAGCGGTCAGGGCGCAAAGAAGAAGGCACAGGTCTTTGCCACACTGCGTGGCGCTCTGCCGGACTGGCTGAAGCCTTTCATCACCGATGAAGTGCTTGACAGCGTGATTGAAAAAGCCGTCAGCATGATGAAAAAGGCACTGGCGGACAAGAAGCCTACCATCAACAAGGAGTAAAGCATGATTGAGCAAAGCGTATCTCTCGCATCCAATGGCGTCGTCAAAGTGCCGGGCTATGAGCAGCTGGTGCGCTTTGGTTACACCAAGAACCGGGGCGTGTACCGCCTGCACATCGATGCAACCGGCGAGTGGGCAGGGATGGCTATCCGCTGCTTCTGGCACGTTCCGGACGGCAAAGACCCGGAATCCTCGCTGGTGGTGGTGGATGGCTATGTGGCCGTGCCCGCCAGCGTGACCGCACAGCCCGGCAATGGCTGCATCACCTTTGAGGGCAGCGACGGCGCAAAGGTGATGACCAGCGCAGACCTGCGGTATCGTGTCAGCGCCAACTCCGGCACAGAGGACGGCACCGAGCCGGAGCCGGGCACCCCTGCATGGCAGCAGCTGGTGGATGCCGTCCACGCCGATGCCACCGCCGCAGAGCAGGCCAAGACCGATGCACAGACCGCCGCCAGTGAAGCCGCCGCCAGTGCAGGCAGTGCGTCCACAAGCGCTCAGGAAGCCGCTGACAGCCTGCAGGAGCTGAAGGACGGCATCGCAAGCGGTGACTTCAAAGGCGAGAAGGGTGACCCCGGTGAACAAGGCCCACAAGGCCCGGTCGGCCCGCAGGGTGAGCAAGGCCCTCAAGGCCCCACAGGCGCTACGGGAGCCACTGGCCCCAAGGGTGAGACTGGGCCGCAAGGCGAACAGGGCCCGCAGGGCTTTCAAGGTGAACGTGGACCGCAGGGTGCACAGGGGCCGCAGGGCGAACAGGGTGATACCGGCCCGCAAGGCCCTAAAGGCGAGACCGGCCCTGCCGTAGCACTGGACACCACCCTCACCCACGAGGGCGAAGCCGCTGACGCAAAAGCCACAGGTGACGCTATCAGCGCAGTCAAGGCCCGGCAGAACATCCTTGTAGGCACTGAGACAGGCAACCCTATCTCCGTTGACGACGCTTTCCCTGCACCCCTGTGCGGCCTGACAGTGTACGGTAAGAGCACGCAGGACGGCACACCCACGCCGGATGCACCTGTGCCTATCGTGAGTGCGGGTGACGGCGGGAGCGTGGCGGTGAAGGTGACGGGGAAGAATCGGATGCCGTCCAACCTGAGATATCGAGAATTTGTTGAGTGCTTTGTCAAGAAAAACACGTTTATAACTTTAGTATTCAAAGACGGTTTTGTTTCTAAAGGCGGGAACATCTTATTCATTGGCGAAAACAATGAAAATCTTTGGTTTGGTATTGATGCAAATAAAGCTGAACATCATATAACACTTAAGGCGAACGCAACAAAGTTTCAATATTTGTTAAATGATACAGCCAGTGAAAACATGTGCCTGACATGGAATGCATCATCCCCCGATTATGAACCCTACCGTGAACAGCTCCTCACGCTCCCCACTCCAAACGGCTTACCCGGCATCCCTGTCACTTCTGGCGGCAACTACACTGACCCGCAGGGCCAGCAGTGGGTGTGCGACGAGGTGGACTTAGAAAGGGGTGTAAAGGTACAGAAGGTGGATAAAGCGGCTTTCGACAGCACAAAAACGCTGGCTGAGCAGAACGCAATACTCGCCACCCCCATCGAAACCCCGCTCACCCCTGACGAAATTGCCGCCTACAAAGCCCTCACCGCGTACGGCCCTGACACTGTGGTGCAAGCGAGCGACGGTGCGGGGGTCAAGCTGGAGTATCAGCGGGACGTGAACCTTGTAATCAAAAACCTTGAGGACGCAATCGCGTCCATGACCTAAGGAGGCACACATGGCTATCAAAAGTAAAGCCCGGCATGACCTGACCCTGCGCTCCATCAAGCGTGAAATCGCCGCTGGACGCGATGTGGCATACTGGCTGGACAAGGCGTACACCCATCTGGACAGCGGCCTGCTGACGGAGGATGACATCGCAGAGGTGGAAGCCCTTGCGCAGGCGTACTACGATGCGCTGGACGCACTGGACGCGGAGGACAAGGCGAACACTGAAGAAATCACGCAGTAAGGAGACAAAAAATGTTTTATTATCACTACATCAAAGTCATTGCTGATTCCAAAAACATGAGTACGAAAGAAATCACTTCTGTTCTGCAAAAATACTTTGCAAAACAGAACGATGGTTTTTACCTCGAAATCGACTTGGATAATCATGCCGCTGATTTCGATGGTAGCGGAAAATGGCTCATGCGGTTGGAAGGAAATATTTTGTGGCTAAATGGCGAATACGTTGCGCTCAGCGGTGTGCAACAAAACAACCCAGACGATAGCGTTATCGTCAAAATTTCCGCAATTCGTTATCTCATTGTTCACAATAAGGAGTGATATCATGGCAAGCACTACATACGAGCATTTTGTTGACCTCAACAAAATGTACGCCGCACAAGAACAATTTCGGCACGTCACGAAAATGGTCTGCGCATGTTTTCGCGGCCTCACGAAAACATACCGTCTCGGTAACGTCACCGTAATGGTGCGCAACGCTGGACAGCTGCCGCAGCCCTTCTGGCTCGGTGCTGCTTGTGGCGGCGGCTCGTGTAGTCTTTCCGCCAGCGTTGCAAGGGCTTAATGCAGAACAGATAAAAGCTGTGATAAAACGTGCGCCGCTTGGGAGGTATGACCGGAAAATCGCCCGGTTGCGGTACGTTGACCAGCTATGCCAAGTTGATATTGCAGCGCGTGTGCCGTATTGTCGGACATCAATCGGCAATAGGCTAAAAATTATTGATAAAAAGCTAGACGAAAGGAGCTCACCGTGAATCTCGAAAATGTTCCGACCGCAAATCTTATTACAGAGCTTCGCAAACGCGAGGGCGTGAAAACGACCGTTGTTGAGCCCTATCAGGACGCAGCGGTAAGCGTCAACGGCCCTGCGCTGGTTCTTGTCGTGACGGATTGATTGTGGTATAATAACATCAACAAATCCACCCGGCCTCTCAAAGAAGCGCATTAGGGTGGATATTTGAAAGGCTGCGGCCTTTGTAGAGAGCGGCATTGCCTGTGGGAGGTTCCGCTCTTGATTTTACAAAAAAATCCCCTGCTTTGCCAAAGCCCTGCGTTCCACGCGGGGTACTTTGTAGGCAAAGTGGGGGATTTTTTGCTTTACAGAAGATTATAATGCTCCGCCAGCAAAAACCGGACGTATGTGGGGCACGCGCGCTTTTCACCGCACCAGTCCTGCACCGTGCGGCGCGGGATGCCCGCCTGCTTTGCAAAAGCAGTTTGCGACAGGCCAGTGCGGGCCACCAGCTCTCGCATTGGAAGATGAGCTAAATCCCAGATGGTGGACATCCTTGCCTTCTCGGCATCCAAGTCGATGCAGCCGGAAGCGTCATCCGGGACGCTAAGAGTGATGTTGTTGAGGAACGCTGCCCTGGACGCTTCCGGGTCAGCAGCCATAATAAAGAGCTCGGCAGTAGTATACATAGTTTTCTCCTTCTTAAATCTCCCCGGTCGATGTTCGCACATCGGCTGGGGACTTTTCTTTACTCCATATCTTCCAGAGCTTCAAGATACTTCGGGTAAAGGTCTTCCACTACGGCCTGTCTCTCAACGTCGTCCAGATTGCCGTTCATGAGTGCCTCACCCTCTTCATCGGAGAGTTCGATGCTGGTAGTGACCATCAGGTCGCGAGCGTCCAGATGAGAGGTTTTGACGTCGCCATCATCGGTCAGGTGCGCGTAGATCATCCAAACGCCGTTGTCGTACTCGATTTCGGTGCCGGTGGCCATAACCTTGGCTGCAAACTCGTCAGTAGTAAGCTTTTTCATAATTGTTACCTCCATGTGTTTGTTCGTGGTCTTTCACTGTCTTTATTATACACGCATTGCGTGTAACTGTCAAGGCTTTTTTGAAAATTTTATACGCGTTGCGTGCAAATGCTTGAGCGCTCATACGGCCCTGTGCCGTGTGGGCGCTTTCCTTTTTTGTCCTTCGTTGTACCTTCATTGTCTCTCCCGGCGGTTTAAAAAAGTACACTGGGCGCAAAGGGAGGGGGTGCCATGTGGCACAGGTTTAACCCAAACCCGCACGGAAGCGGCGTCGGGGACTGCGTAGTGCGGGCGGTAGCTGCGGCCACCGGTCAGAGCTGGGAGCAAGCGTATATTGCGCTGGCGCTCACCGGCTACGCCCTCGGCGATATGCCCAGCGCCAACCGCACATGGGGCGCATACCTCCAAAAGCGGGGTTACAAGCGCCGTTTGGTGGAAGCAGACTGCACCACCTGTTACACCGTGGCAGATTTTGCCCGGGAGTACCCTCGCGGCGTGTATGTGCTGGGCTGCTCCGGCCACGTTCTAACCGTCATCGACGGCGCGTGGTGGGACAGCTGGGACAGCGGCGCGGAATGCCCGATCTACTACTGGTATAAGGAGGAAAACGATGCCGATTTATAACGGATACCCTCAAGTGTTTTACCCACAACAGCCGCAAGGGCAGCTTGAACAGCTCAGGGCAGCGCAGTACCAGCCCCAGCCCGTCATGATGCCGACAATGCAGGGACAGGCCGCACCGACTGACAGCGGCTTTATCTGGGTGCAGGGCGAAGCAGCAGCCCGGGGATATCTGGTCGCCAACGGGAGCCGGGTGCTTTTGCTGGATGCCGATTCCGATACCTTCTACATCAAAGAAGTGGGGCAGGACGGCAGGCCGTTCCCGCTTCGCATTTACGATTACAAAGAGCGCACCAGCGGCCCCAAAGCGTCGATTGCAGCCACGCAAGCCGCAGGCGGGGAGTATGTCACCCGCAAGGAGTTCGACGAGTTGGCGGCAAAGTTGGCGGCGTTGGAAAAGCAGGAAGCACCAGAGCCGGAAAAGGAGGGCTAAACGATGAGCAGCAGCTTGTATAATTCTATGGGCCGACAGACCCAGAACCCTATTGGTGGGCAGTTCCAGCAGTTTATGGGCCAGATGCAGGGCAAGAACCCGCAAGAGATGATAAACCAGATGCTCACCTCCGGCCAGCTCTCACAGCAGCAGCTCAATGCCATTCAGCAGCGGGCGCAGCAGATCGCGCCGATGCTCAACGGCATGAAAAATATGTTTGGATTCTGAAATGCGGCCGCATTTAGAATAAATTTCAAAATCTAACGTAAAGGAGTAAAACTATGTCTCTTTCTTCTGATAGCACGGTTCTGACCATGCCGGTACAGCCCGCAAACGGCTACAGCAACGGCCTCAACGGCTGGGGCGGCGACTGGATGGGTTGGATTGTCCTCTTTCTGATTTTCGGCATGTTCGGCTGGGGCGGCATGGGCGGCTTTGGCTGGGGCGGCGGCATGGGCGGTGCTTCGCCTTATATGACCAGCGCTGTCACCCAGGCAGATCTGCAGCGCGGCTTTGACAACCAGAGCGTTATGAACAAGCTGAACGGGCTGGAAAGCGGCCTGTGTGATGGCTTCTATGCCATGAACACCGGAATGCTTCAGGGCTTCAACGGCGTGCAGCAGGGCCTGAACGGTGTCACCAACGCCATGCAGCAGGGCTTCAACAGCACCAATGTTGCGCTGATGCAGGGCCAGAATGCTCTGGCTACACAGCTGGCAGACTGCTGCTGCAAGACCCAGACCGCGATCCAGGGAGTCAACTACAATCTGGCCACTCAGGAGTGCGACACCCGGAACCAGATGCAGCAGGGCTTCTGCGCAACGCAGAACACCATGAACAACAACACCCGGGACATCATCGAGAACCAGAACAGCAACACCCGCGCGGTGCTCGACTTCCTGACCAACGATAAGATCGCCACCCTGCAGAGCGAGAACAACGAGCTGCGCCGGGCTGCTTCTCAGGATCGCCAGAGCGCGTTCCTGACCACCGCGATGAACGCGCAGACCAACCAGATCATCGGGACTCTGCAGCAGAAAGCTCCCGTGCCTGCCTATCAGGTGCCTAACCCCAACGCCATTTACTATGGCTGTGGGACCGGCTGCGGCAGCTGCGCATAACCGAATCACGACAGCTTTTTGAGTGGTTGTTTCCAAAATGGAAATGCCCACATCAAAATGTTCAGCCCCTGAGCTGATTTTGCAAACAAGAGCGCCGGGGCAGCAGTCCCGGCGTTTTTCTATGAAAGGAGCCGATAAAATGGCTGAATTTAGCAACTCCAACACCGTCATCGTGGCGGCGGGTGAAAACCTTCCCCTGACCGAGACCGCAGTGAAAGCTCCTGCTTGTATCGTGCACCGTGAGGGAAGCGGCCTTGTGACCTTGCGCGGCATGACCAGCGGGCAGTGCAGGGCCCGCTTCAAGGTAAGCTTTGGCGGCAATATCGCCATTCCCACCGGCGGCGCTGTGGGGCCCATTTCCGTAGCTCTGGCTGTCGGCGGTGAGTCGCTGACCAGTGCGACTGCCATTGTCACCCCGGCGGCAGTCGAAAATTACTTCAACGTTTTCGTAGCTGCGTTTATCGAGGTGCCGCGCGGCTGCTGCGTGACCGTGGCGGTTAAAAACACCAGTACGCAGGCAGTCAGCATTGCAAACAGCAATCTGATCGTTGAGCGGGTAGCATAAGAAAGGAGATAAAGTCATGCTGGATAAACTGAATCACCTGAAGGATGAGATGTGCGACGAGCTCATGGAGCTGACCGACAAAAAGAACCGTTCCCCGGGCGATGTCGAAATGATCGGCGAGATCGTGGATATCATTCTGGACATCCACCGCATCGAGGATTACTGCGAGGGCGGCGAGTACAGCCGTGCGGGCGAGTGGGAAGCCGACATGCGCGGAACCTTCGGCCGTGATGCCGGAAACGGTTACAATCGGGGCAACAGCTACGCCAACCGTGGCCGCCACTATGTGCGCGGGCATTACTCCCGCTCCGATGGCCGCGAGCGTATGATCTCCGACATCGAGGACATGATGCAGGACGCCACCGGGGCAGAGCGAGACGCCTACAAGCGGGCGGCAGACATCCTGCGGAACGCATAAGAAAGGGGGCGGCAGGCATGGACATTGACGAGATCAATGAGCACATCCGCAAGCTCAAGTGCGAGGAAACCAGCTGGCAGAGTGTCAACAAACTTGCCGCCCTCTGCACTGTGCGGGACGAGCTGGAGCCAAAGCAAACGCCTGAACCTGAAACGCAAATCCAGGATATGCCGCCTGCGGCTTACCCGGCGTCGTACTCCACGGCAGCGGAACCGCAAAGCGACTTTGTAGCGGCTGCCAGCTCTGTGCCTTTTGGCGGACTTATGCGAGTTCTTGACGAGCACATGAACGCAATAAAGCTGGTGTACCCGAAAGAGTATGAGCTCGTAATGCGAAAGATAAGCGACTTGTAAAAAAACATAAAATGTGCTATTTTTACATAATCTTCAGCATTGGAACATAGGATGTACAATCTAACAGTAAACCAACAAGTCAATAATTATCTACGATAAAACGTCAAATAAATTTGATTTGTAATCAGTGGGTTGCAGGTTCAACTCCTGTCACCAGCTCCAAAAATAAACGCACGAACGATGAAAAGGAATCATCCGTGCGTTTTTCTTTTTGCTTGAAATGCCTTGAAATCTCCTGAATGAACGTGATAATCTAACAAACAATCTAACAAATCAATATTTCATCTTCTGCATTTCCTGCAACAAATAGGATGGATCGTTGTGGGACACATACTTGTTGGCCGTGGTGGAGAAATTTTTGTGCCCAAGGATGGCCTGCACCGCGGTCTTTTCCAGGCCGCACTCCACCATCTTGCTGCTGGCCGTATGGCGCAGCGTATGCGGATGCACCCCCTCTATGTGGCACTCCTGCATCAACGCCCGGAACTTTGTAGCCACGTTGCGCTTGTCCAGCTTTGTGCCGGCCTTGGATGGTATCAGCCATTCACACCCGCTGTCCAGCATCCAAAAGGCAATGATCTTGTAAATGGGCTCAAGGATGGGGATGATGCGGTTCTTGCCTGCTTCTGTCTTTTCACCGCCCTGCATGTACCGCTCTTTCAGATGCACATCCTCGCAGCGCATGGAAAGCAGCTCGTCAATGCGCATACCGGTATAAAGCAGCACCATTGCGATTTGCGCCGTCTGCCCAAATTTCGGGTCATTCTGTCGGCTGCTAATCTGCTCGATCTCTTGGGCGGTCAGGGTGCGCTCTGCTTTTCCTGTAGCCGCCGGGAGCTGCAGCAGCATGGCGTAATTTTTGTTTATAATGTCCTGCGCCATTGCCCACTCGCAGATCTGGCTGAAAAGTGTGCGCTGCTTTTCGCAGGAGCTGCGGGAGAGTCCCTTTTCCACCATCTGGTCAATCACCTGTTGATAGTCTGCGGCTTTTAAGTCCCGGAGCTGTCGGTCATACAGCGGTGCAGCCTTTGCATAGGCCAGCTCATAACCCTTTTTCATGTCAGTGCTGAGCTTGTCAAACTTGGGCTGCGCTTTCCATTGGGCGTAGGCATCCGCAAAAGTGCATTTCAGACGCGCTGCGGGGGTGTTCTGGGCGTTGTAAGCGTCCAGTGCTTGTACTGCTTCACCCGGTGTCGCAAACGTCCCCAGGGAGTCTCGCTTAGCCGTCAGGGCCACATACGGCTTTGTCCTCGTCCCGCTCAGTTTATACACGCTGCCGCTGCCCTTGGGACGGCGGCGCTTTTTTCTTTGCTGCGGGGCGGCTTCCGGCTGCTTCTTCCCGCACCACGGGCAAAAAGAAGCGCCATCCGGGATCTCTTTCCGGCAGCATGGTCTCACGCATTTCATGGCTTACTCCTTTTTCTTCCCGATATATCCGAATGCACCATTTTCAGCAGCAGCCCTTCCGGCCTTGTAGTTGATCTTCAGGTCGTCAATGGGAGGTTGCGGAGCGTCCGGGCATGGGTCAAGGCCCGCGATCTGCGCATAGGTATACTGGTCTATGATGGTCCCGCATACACTGGCCCTGTTGTTGAGTGGGCAGTGCAGGTTTGCAGCGATCTCCGATATGACAGCAGGCGGGCTGCTGCCGTGACTGCCCTTCAGTATGAAGAGAAGCAGCCTTTTTGTCAGCGGCGGCAGGTTTACCACGAGACGGCGCAGCTCCGCGTTTAGCTCATCGTCTGCCCTGTCGTCATCCGGCACTTTGTACAGATCTGGGTGGATCATCTCCATGAACACCGTGATGGGAGACACCCCGCACGCCGTGCACCAGTCCATGATCTCATCGCTGTCCGGGCTGGTGCATCCTTTCTCCCAGCTCTGCACGGTGCGCTCTCCCTTCTCAATGCGTCTCGCGATCTCCACTTGACTCAGACCCGCAGACACCCGTGCTTTTGCAAGCGCTTTCCCGATTTGGCTCGCTGTAAAATAACTCATACTTTCGCCCCCATAAAACCAGTGTGTTTTTAACAAAAAATGGCGCAGAAAAAATCCGCGCCATTCGACAAATTTTATCCGTATTTTATTTTCCAACGGCGCATGGTAGAATTTGGTACATAAGTTGACACAATTACCAAAAATCAGGAGGAAAACAAAATGAAAAACGGTCAAACAAGCAACCAAGACCCGGAAATGACCATCATCGATGGAATGCCCGCCAGCATCCTGACCGGCACCGACCACACCCCTGCACCTTGGGAGGAATGAGTTATGAAAAATCTGTCACACTTTCGCACCCATGCCCGTGCCCTGCTGGCCTGCTATTTGGATATGACCCCGGAGCAGCAGCGCCTTGCTCGCGCTTACATTCAAGATAAGGCCCTGCCGGAGGTGCAAGCCCTGCGCAACGCAGCCGGTACGCCCGGCGGGGCGCTGGCTGCTGATCTGTTGCAAAATTTGCAGCAGCCTTGCAACCACGAATAAGCTGAAATGTCAGCGTAAATCCACGTTTTCAATGGATTTTTCCACCGAAAACAGTGCTCGAATGGGGATTGACGTCAACAACCAGCGGTTTTATAATATGGTTGTGAACATGTTTTACACGTTAGTTTTTGCGGTAAATGACCTCAAGTCCGTGATCTGGATGATACGACCATGTAACGGTCACTTTGTCAAAAGCTTCCTTTTGCCTTCCGTCAATGGCACGAGTGCTCACAATTTCTTCGTAAAGCCAATCGGGAAGCCCTAGCGATTCATTAGCTTCTCTAACATGCATAAGCCCAATCGCTTTATTAGTTGTATTGTCCTTCAGGTCGTATGGATTTGTATCAATTGACAGGTATGAGCCATCGTCCGCAAGCGTTATGGTGATGTCGGCATATACATCATGCAACGTCCGAAAAACGCTATCGCTTGTTGTGCCACAATCGGTAACATCCCACATACACTTGCCTATTGAGGTCTCTATTTTTTGATTTTTTTCATTAAATGTGATTTTTTGGCTGATAAGAATAATCGGAGCTCCATCACCGGCTGTCTGCTGATATTTTCCTTTAAAAGTGAAAGTTTGATTTGCAAATGCGGTTCTCGCGTGCTCATACTGTACACTTTTTACAGCGGCATAAAAACGTTTCCCACTTTCATCTATGACGGAAAAGCATTTGTAATCGGTTTCAGGAAAAGGATAAACGGAATAATCCTCCGCGGTATAAGTGTAAAAATAGTCGAAATCGGTTCGTCCGGAAAACTCGACTGTTTGACCCACTTTGTACTGGTTCCCATCTGCAAAAGCCGTCATGGCAAAAGGAATGGACAAAGCCGCAGTCAAACCCAATGCAAGAAACGTTCTTCTTTTCATAATAACCACCTCATATACAAAAATAGGCAGCCAACCAGCTGCCTAAAAAGCTAAATTATCAAGGAAAATGCCAAAGGGGGGAAAATAAAGTGCAAGAAAATAGCACAAAGTTTGCAAAATGTGATACAATGGAAGAAAAGTGCCGCCTCAAAGCTTTATTTTCTTCTCTGCCGGCACAGGAAAAACAAGAGGTGCTTTCCTATGCGGAAAGCCTGCTCAACAGCAGAAAGGAGTAAATCTGTGGATAAGTACGAAATTGAACTGGGCCGGTACAAAACCAGAATTTTTGCTCTTCTGGCAACGGAAGCGTCCGGCCTGCCCGGAATCAAAAGCGAAGAGTGCGCAAATTGCGACCACCGGTGCTCTCTTGAAATCGGGTGTTACTGCTTCAACTACGGATGCGGAAAGGGCAAGACCACGGAAGAGCTGCACGAAGCATTTGACCGCGTTTGTGATGCCCTTAAAATTTCTGACCGAAGATGGTCACCAGCAAATCCAATGCGGCCTGAAGTATTTGATTCTCCCGATCTGCTCGAAGTTCTTGAAGATAGGCTTCTCCAGCTAGCGGAAGAGAATAAATGTACTCGCTGGGAAGAAAACCACCCACCCCGTCAGGAATGTACTCTTTGCGGCGCTCATCAATCAGGCCGCGGCCCTTCAAGTTCTGAATATACCGATTCTGGCCGTTGAAACTGAAATCCTCGCCGGAAATGAGACAGACTTCGTGCTGGTTCATTTTCCCGTTGTGCTTCTCCATATATAATAGGAGAGCCAGGCTCTTTTTGTCCAAAAACTCAGCCATTGGGGTTTTCCTTCCTCTTTGCAACCTTAAATTCCATATACTCCAGCAGATCTGCACGGTCTGCATCGGTCATCTGACTTAGCAGCGCATCAAACCTTGCATCCAGCCCACTTCCTTCACCGGGGGTGGGCTTTTCTTTTTGCTCGCTTTCGCCGGTCAACTCTTCGACCGTGACGCCAAAGTAGTCGGCAAGCTTTTGCTTTGTAACCGCAGAAGGCTTTTTGCCGTTTTTCCAGCCACTGGCAGCCGCGTTAGAAAGGCCAATTTCTTTTGATACCGCAGTTGGGGATTTGTCGTGAACAGCACACAGCTTTATATAGTTGTCGTAAAAAGTGCTCATAAAAGCAGCTCCTTTTTCGTGCATCCATACAAAAGTTAGTAAAGTTAGTACAAAATGTTGACAACTAACTTTGCTAGCTGTATAATGCTCTTGTCAGTTGAAATAGTTAACAAAACACAAAGCCACAGCGGGTCGCACCGCCTAAGCTTTTTTACTATGTGTCTGCAACTACATAGTAACACACTTTGTAAACTTTTTCAACTGGTATTTGACGCGGCGATAAGAAAAAATCTGCCTGCGGTTGTTTCACAGACAGACTTTTCACCGATTTGTCACCAGAACGCACTTGCACCCCGGCGGTAATGCAACCATGCGCGGTTGCACGTCTTTTCCACCATGCGCGGTGAAAAAGTAACGCCCGGGCTGCAAAAACAACTTGCAGGGCTATGGGTACGCCGCTTCCTTTGGCGGGTCGGCACCGCCTTGTAAGCCCTAGCGCTTCACGCACTTGCTCGTGTCTGGAACTGGCTGGCTCAAAAGTTTGGTCATTGAAATCACCTTCCTTTTGAATCAGTTTAACTAGGAGCCTTGAACAGTATAGCAAATCGGTGCGCCGTTGTCAATTATGTTTCAACCTACATTTTAAAGGGGGTGTGAAAGTGCCTGAAAAATGGACAGGCCGTTTAGTGGGCCGGATGCACAACAACCAGATTACAGTAGACGACGTAGCAAAGCATCTTGGATTTTCGAGAAGCTACTGTTCACTGATTTTGAACAGCAAGCGCAACCCTCCCGGCATTCGGGAAAAGATGGAAACTGCCGTCAGCGAGATCATCAAGGAAAAGGAGAATAAAACAGCATGAACGACATTATCTTATCCACGCAGAACGGCGAGCCGGTGGCATCCAGCCGCCAGATCGCCGAGAGCTTTGGTAAGGAACACAAGCACGTTCTCCGCGACATTGAAAACCTGATTGGCGGAGAGTCCAAAATTGGGCTGTCCTCCATGTTCTTCAAATCGGAGTACATTTCCGCCCAGAACAAGAAGCTCCCTGAATACCTGATGAACCGGGACGGCTTCAGCCTGCTTGTGATGGGCTTTACCGGCAAGGAAGCTCTGGAATGGAAGCTCAAGTACATCCAAGCCTTCAACGAGATGGAGAAGCAGCTGGCACAGCGCCCGCAGATTCAGGTGGGCAACAGCTTGCAGGCACTCAACCTTTTAGTGCAGAGCCTGAACGAGCAGCAGGACGCAATGAACCGCTTGCAGGTCAATGTGGATGCCCAGAGCGCCGCCATTGAGAAGTTGGAAGAGCAAAACGAACTGAACCGACAGGCCTTTACCATGAACCCGGGCAACTGGCGGGAGAATGCAACGGCTGTTGTGGGCAGTATCGTCCGCAAAAAGACCGGCGGCGAGATGAAGGGCTCTGGCCCCGTTTACGAGGAAGTCTGGAACGAAATCTACGGCATGATGAAGTCCGAATTCCACAAGGACATGAAGAGACGCAAGATGAATCTGGAAAAGGAATTTCCGAAGCGAAAGTTCTCTAACCTTGAAGTAATCGACCGCGCAGGCGACCGAAACCAGCTTATCAGCATTTTGCAGTCCGTATTGTGCAAGATGTGCATCCGCTATGGTGTCCGGCTGGACATGGACAGGGCAAAGATTGTGGCTAGCAAGCCCGATGATGCACAAACCAGCCTGTTTGAAAGGGGTGCGTAACATGATGCTGAACTGCAAAGGAGGAGCAAGCATGAAAAAAGCTATTGTTGGTGTAGCGTCCGTATTGGCAAGCGCTTTGCTGATGGCCGGATGCAATAAGCAGGTCATCGATTTGACTTATGAATACAACTGGGCACAGCTGAAAATGCCCGACGGAACGATTGTCGAGGGGAAATTGAACAGTTGGGACGATTACGAGGGCGACCAGCTGCAAGTGAAGATTGACGGTGTGACCTATCTGGTTCATTCGTCCAACATTGTCATGCGTCATTGATGCAAGGAGGATCTTTATGAAAACCACGATGCGCGATAAGGTTTGCCAGCTGATTGGCAAGTATCAGTTCTTGGAAGAGGACTTCCGTTCAAAGTCGTTTTTCAAGTCCGGGCCGTTTTGCGGCCCGTATGGCCAGCCGGAGGAAGCTATAAAAGCGAAGATGTGTGGCCAGTTCTTGGCCGACCTGAAGAAGCTGCTGGAAGAGGACGAAGCTGTTGCGCCCAAGGAAGACCCGCGCAAGACCGCCCCGGCGGGCAAGTGGTGCGCGGACTCAGCGGCACAGGCAGCCGAGAGAGCCGCAAAGGAGGCGCGGAACAATGTGTGAAGCACTGGCGATCATCATCGCGTTTGCCGTCCTTCTGGGCATCTCGTGGGGCGTTACTTGCGCCGCCGTGTGGGCCATCTGCGCATTGATGCACTGGACGTTCACCTGGGCCACCGGAACTGCGGCGTGGATCGCGCTCTGGCTCATCGGCAGCTTTGGCAGCTCTAAGAAGTGAGGCGTTGACCATGCCTGCACAGAAGAAACACACCGATAAGGAAGGTTATGAACATGAGTGAAAAGATTATCGCATATAAGGCCATGGACAAAAATATGCAGTGCCGTGGCAAGCAGTATGAGGTGGGCAAGACCTACCATGAGGACAAGGCCGACTGCTGCCACGCTGGTATGCACGCCTGCGAGAACCCGCTGGATGTGCTGCACTACTACCCGTTGAAGGATAGCCCGCGCTTTTTTGAGGTCGAGTGCGGCGGGAACGTGGATAAAAGCGGAGAGGACAGTAAACTGGCCTGCACTGAGCTTACGGTGAAAGGCGAGGTGAATTTTGCGGGGCTGGTAAAAGCTACGGTGAATGCCGTTTTTAATCGGGTGAAGGGCAAAGAACCTTTTTCCAGCGGCAATTCCAGCACGGCGGGGTCCAGCGGCGATTACAGCACGGCGGGGTCCAGCGGCGATTACAGCACGGCGGCAGCCACTGGGGCTTATTGCAGCGCAAAAGCAGACGGAAAAGATAGCATTGCCGTTGTAAACGGTGCTTGCGGTAAGGCATGCGGCGCACTGGGCTGCTATCTGGTGCTGACCGAGTACGACGATGACGGCCACATGATCTGTGCCAAAATGGCCCGCGTAGACGGTTCTGCCATCAGAGAAAGCGTTTACTATACCCTCAAAAATGGAGAGTTTGTGGAGGCTGAGCCGTGAAGAAGCACTACAACAAGCGCTGGCTTGAACAGCGCTGGGATGCAAGGCAGCCGGAACGGTTGGAGCACATCCGGCTGAAGCGGCAGCTGAGAGGAAAAAAGGAGGAGTGTGGCAGTGAAGAAGAGCATGGGAATTGCAGAGTGCTGCCAGATCATGCGGGACAATAACATTTCGGTGAGCGAGCCGATCTTTACCGGTATGATTCAGGCCGGTAGCTTCCCGGCATGGGCGGTGCCGTCTATTGACACCAAGAGCGCCGCCCCGCTGATCTCTCGTGCCGGATTTATGGCGTGGGTGAAGGACTTTTACAAGCTCGAAAAGGTTTACACAAAGGAGGATCCAAAAGAATGAAACTCAAATCCACTACTTACTACTGGCTGGCCGTCATTTTTGGCGGCATTGGAATGGGCGCAGCTATTGGTGCAGAGGGTACCGCGCAGACCACCGGATACATCTCCGGCACGCTGTTTGCGGTGTCGCTGGTGCTGATTTTGGCCGCTGTTCTGCTGGCTTGTCTTGGCTTTGCCGCAGAGGACAGGGAGAGAGCCGCAAAGCGGCGCAAATACGGCAAGATCAGCCGCACCCATGCCCGTAACCCGGAGTATCCGGAGAATCAGGAGCGTGGGGCATGATGACGGCCAAAGAGTACGTTGAGGGCAAAGTCAAATCCTACACGCGGCTTGCCGAACGCTGCAGGCGAGAATCCGAAGCTTCAGACGACATTGTTGTCCGGGCCGAATACTCCGCACGGGCAAACGTCTGGGAGATGTGCGCCGAAGAAATGGACAACGTGCGGGAGATGCTGCAAGAGGAGTCCGGGGAGATCACGTATGCCTGACACTGTCCTCCATGTCATGCGGTACACCGTGTATGACGCAAAAAAAGAAGAGCCTGCCCGTGCACCAACACGGACAAGCCCAAAGGGTGATGAGTTTCGCCGCCCATCACCACAAAAATAACACAAAACAGGAGGTTTTACAAGTGGCACTTTTGCAGATCTATGACGGGCTCGAAAACCCGCCGAAACTTTTAGAGAGGCGCTCTGCGCAGACAGTGGGAGAGCTGGTTCGACAGGCGGATGCACTGTCCGAAAAGGAACACGCGCAAGGTTATCCCCGCAATATCTACATCGTATATAACAACGATGGTGAGAGAGTTTATCAGAGGTGGTGAATATTTATGCAAGACGAACGCAAGAAGCACATTGCCAAGCGCGAACGCATCAAAGATCTTTCCAACAAGGCGGAGGGGATTTACTACTACATTGGCCCGCAGCACATGCTCTTCCGGCTTATCAACGCAGGAAATGAGCTGGCGAGCGAAATCAACCACGCCGTCGCTTACTTTACAGCTTTCGCCCAGAGCGGGACACTGTACGATGACGGTGCGGGTGGAAGCCGGTCTGTCATTGATTGCATTTACCGTAGGGTAGGAAGCTTGATGTGCGATATCGACATCATTCATGCCGCGGGCGGCGCGGAGATCATGCCGGAGCCTTTCGATAGCATCGACCGTTGCTATGGTATTGAGTATCATTCTCTGTTGCGCGAAGCGGTTATAAAAGGGCTCCCTTCTGACTACAAAGGCCCACATCAAAATCCGTATGTCGTAAATGTGGTCAGGCCATCCGTTGCTTACGATGTCAATTCATACCGAGACGCTTACGACGATGATTTCTTTGACAATTTCACCCGTGAAGAAGAGGCTCGCGATCGAAAAATCGTGTTTCACTGCACAAAATCCGACCTCGACGCCATTAAGCGCTATGCCCATATCATCGATGTAAAATACACTGAGGAGGAAATTCATCATGCTTGAGACCAAAAACGAAAAGACCCCCGTTGAAATGCTTCAGAATCCCGCTCCTGCAGCAGAAACGCCTGCCGCTGCTCCCACTGCGGCTTTGGCACAGCGCCCGCAGAGTTACGCGGAAAAGGTGCAGGGCCTGACCGCCGATGAACGCATCTGGCAGCTTGCGAAGTCCAAGGCAGTCGCGATGGCAAACCTGCCGGACGGAATGCTCCCGAAGACATACGCCAAGAACATTGGCGCTTGCGCTATTGCCTGTGACATGGCCCAGCGCATGGGCGTATCGGACCTGTTCGTTATGCAGAATTTGTACGTCGTCTATGGCCAACCCACATGGAGCGGCAAGAGCTGCAAGGCACTGATCGACAACAGCGGCGAGTTTGCCGGGCGCACCCGCTACCGCATGGAAGGGCAGGAAGGAACGGATAGCTGGGGCTGCCGTCTGATCGGTGTGGACAAGCTCACAGGTGAAAAGGTCGAAGGCCCAAAAGTCACGGTCAAGATGGCGAAAGACGCCGGGTGGTGGGACAAGAATGGCAGCTACTGGCCCAAGATGACCGAAATGATGCTCAAGTACCGCGCCGCCGCCTATTTTGCCCGCGCCGAGTGCCCAGAAGTGCTGATGGGCGCAAACATCGACTATGAATCTGGCACAGGCGATAGTGCTGAGGAAGAGGCGCGGCATGCTTAACGTTGTAGCGATCATGGGCCGGTTGGTGGCCGACCCGGAGCTGAAGACCACCCAGCAGGGCACCAGCGTGTGCACATTCCGCATTGCCTGTGACCGCAACTTTGCCCGGCAGGGCGAGCAGCGGCAGGCCGATTTCATTGATATCGTTGCATGGCGTGCACAAGCCGAGTTTGTGTGCAAGTATTTCCAGAAGGGCAGCCTGATTGCCATTGAAGGCAGTCTTCAGACCCGCCAGTATCAGGACAAGAACGGCAGCAACCGCACCGCCGTGGAGGTCGTGACCAGCAATGTGAGCTTTGCGGGCTCCAAGGCGGCAGACAAGCCTGCCACGGCGTCCTATGAGCAGCAGACTGCAAATCATGTGCGGGAAGCAAACGCCGCACACAGCGCCACGCAGGCGGCTCCCGCGTATGATCAGGGAAATATGGACGACTTTGCCATGGTCCCGGACGATGGAGATCTCCCCTTCTGATTTCGCAAGCTGTGCTATCTGGCTATACGGGCGTGCAAAGGAGGAGGTGAGCTAGTGGCAAAAGAAGAAAAAAAGTCGTTTGTCGTGTATCTGGACTGGTTCGACGCGCTGGAAGAGTACACGGATGCCGAAGTAGGACAGCTAATGCGGGCTTTGGCAAAGTACGTCCGAACAGGCGAAAAGCCAACATTTTCCGACCGTGGAATGCGCGGGAATTTCCGGTTCATGTGCAATGGCGTGGATTCGGCTGCAGAAAAATACGAGAACGTCAAGCAAAAGCGCCGGGAAGCAGGAAAAGCCCGTGCTGCTCAAATGAAAGCAAGCTCAGCAAATGCTAGCACATGCTACCAAGTGCAAGCAAGTGGTAACTATAATGACACTGGAACTGGAACTGTTACTGGAACTGGAACTGTTACTGGAACTGGAACTGTTACTGTTATATCCCCTAACGGGGATATATATAATAGCGCCGCCCCCGCCGCCGTTGACGTAGAACTTTCCAAGATCGTCCAGCATTATCAGCAGGCCGTTGGGGACTTCCCGCGCTCTGCACTGGACAAGCTGCAGAAGTGGAGGCAGGAGTACAGCACAGAGATGATCCTGCTGGCTATTGACAAGGCCACAGAAGCCGGGAAGCGCTCGTGGAGCTACATCAACGGCATATTGTCCGGATGGAAACGGGACGGTCTGCGCACGCCGGGAGACGTGGAAGCAGCAGAAGCCAGAAGAACCGCCCAGAAGGCCAACGCACCCCGCAACAAGTTCTGTATGGCAAGCCGCCCACCGGATGAGGCCACCGACTATTTGGCCGGATGTGCAAAGCGAAAACGCAAACTGGTAAAAGGAGAGAGCAGAGAGCATGAGTGAATTTATCGACCGCGAAAAAGCCATCGCAAAAATCAAAGCGGCATATTGCTGTGGCTGCGAAAATTACAACGGCGTAAGATGCCGCGCGTGTCAGATTATGGACGCGATGGATGTGCTGGAAGATGAACCGGCAGTCGTCCCGGATGTCCAGCGCTGGCGCAAGACGGCAGAAGAACCGCCGACTGAAAAAGATTCTGTGCACGGAAATGTTCTCGTGAAGTACATGGATGCGACTTTTGCTCAATCAGCAACGTGGGACACCGTGGCCAGTGCACCAGATCTTTTCACGCTTTGGATGCCCATGCCTAAACTGCCGGACGAACGGCCCCAAAAGCTTTACTGGCGTGAAATAGCATGTACGACAATTTGCCCCGTTTGCGGGTATGAATGCAACGATGATTATTACCTTGACAAATTTTGTCCCGGATGTGGAACACGCCTTTGGTTTAACGAGGAGGAAGCCGAACATGACCAACCCGACATGTAAAGACTGCCCCGACCGGCACCCGATCTGCCACGACAGCTGCCCGCGGTACGCAGAGTACAAGCGCCAGCTGAAAGCGCAGCGCATCTACACCAACGGGAACCACGCGGCAGAGCGGATCAGCCGCAACGATTTCGACAAAGAAGGATGGATGGGAGGCAGAAAACGGTGAAAGTGCTGGTTGCCTGCGAGGAATCGCAGGAGGTGTGCAAGGCGTTCCGCGCCCGTGGGCATGAAGCCTACTCGTGCGACCTGATAGAGCCGTCCGGCGGGCATCCCGAGTGGCATATTCTTGGAGATGCGCTCATGGCTCTGGAGGGGGGGCAAGTCGTGACGATGGACGGCGTAACGCATGACGTTGGCAAGTGGGACTTGCTCATCGCTCACCCGCCCTGCACATATCTGAGCAACGCAGCAACACGCTCTTTCAGCTTGCGGGTCACACCGGCCGAAAAAGTTGTTGCCCGGTGGGAAGAGCGCGTAAAAGCCGCAATTTTCTTTATGCAGTTCATGTTGGCGGATGTCCCCAAAATTGCAGTCGAGAACCCGGTAGGCATCATGAACAAGGCGTACAGGAAAGCCGACCAGATCATTCATCCGTACTACTTTGCCGAAAGCGAAGAGGATACGGAGAACTATCACACAAAGCGCACTTGCCTTTGGCTGAAAAACCTGCCGCCTCTGGAACGGAAAAACAACTTTCCACCGCCAGAGCCTGTGTACGTCTCAAATGGGGAAAAGCACAAGAAAATCAGCTGGTGCGAAGGAATACGCGGAACGCAAAACGGCCAAGAGGGCCGCGCAAAAGCCAGAAGCAAAACTGCGCCGGGCATTGCAAAGGCCATGTCCGAACAATGGGGGTGAGCAGATGAAACCGAAAACCAAATCTGAACTGATGGCCGAATGGGCCAGCCAGCCCGACCAGCTCAAAAAAGAGCGCGAAGTCAAGGCCATCCGCAAGGCGATGGACGATGCCCGCGCCGTGATGTGGGACGGGCTGAACCGGTACGTCAAGAAAAAGACCAAAGCCCGCAGCATGGCAAAGGCTGAAGCTGACCCCTTTGCCGAGCTGGAAGGCTGGGAAAGCATGGAGCAGATCCAGGATGCCTACGGCTATGGCGAGATCACCGCCGACAGGCGGGACAAGCTCACCGACCTGTGGGAAGCCCGGGAAGCTGCCAGAAACAGCCGCAAGGGCTCGGACAAGTACCACGACCTTGTGACAGAGATGCTGGAAACGGCCATCCGCCGGGTGGGCAATGAGTACGCAGATATGCTGTTTGAGTATGACCAGCAGCGCCGGGAAGCTGAAAAGCAGTGCGAGCAGCTGGCAATGGAAGGGATGATGAAAAAATGAAGGCTATCTTGATGAGCATTCGGCCTGAATGGTGCGACCTCATCATTCGGGGTCAAAAGACCCTTGAGGTTCGCAGGACCCGCCCAAAATTGGAAACGCCGTTCAGGGTGTACGTCTACTGCACAAAAGCTCCGCAGCAACTCATCACCATTTTCAAGGATGGCGAAGAAACGATGGACGGCGAAATCCATCACG
>ERZ1026880.145-NODE-145-length-40735-cov-14.316667_pt1 | contig 40735 bp, 31 predicted proteins | sample MGYA00380170_ERZ1026880 | MGnify/ENA primary metagenome ERZ1026880 (study PRJEB33269, sample SAMEA4719806) | human gut metagenome | biome: human-associated habitat; feature: organic feature; material: feces | place: Cameroon | collected 2013-10 ...
AGACAGGTGTAATGATGTGGAAATATTGAATCCTTATTATGGTATTGATTTTTCAGAAGAAAAAGAAACAAAGAAAATATCTAACAGCATCTGTTTTGTAGGACAAATGGGAAGAAACGAAAATCACGTAGCTGCAATGCGCCTAATCAAAATATTTGAAGATCTAAATCAAAAAGATTGGAAATTAAATATCATTGGAGCATACCCAAAACAAGAATTATTAGATAAAGAATCTGAAAATATCCATATTACAGGATTTGTGGATGATATCAATGAAGAAATTAGAAAAAACCAAATTGCTGTATTTCCACTTACGTATGGAGCTGGGATTAAATTAAAAGTATTATTAGCATTTGGTCTTGGACTTCCAGTTGTTACAACAGCAATTGGTGCAGAAGGTATTGATGAAGAAGGACAGGTTTTACATTTAGCAGAAAGCGATGAAGAAATTGCTGATAAAATAAAAGAATTATTGACGAATCAAAATTTGTTGAATCAATCTAGTGAAAAAGGAATCGCATTTGTTAAAGACAAATTTACATGGGAAAAGACGGAAATAATATTTAAAGAATTATATCAATAGATGGATATAAACAATCAAGGAGGATTATATGATCATTACACAAACACCATTTAGAATGTCTTTCTTTGGTGGGGGAACAGACATGGAAAGTTTCTTTATAAAACATGGAGGTGCAGTATTATCCACAACATTTGATAAGTATTGCTATGTGAATGTAAGACATCTTCCTAGATTTTTTGATTACAGTACAGAACTTTCTTATTCAAGAACTGAAAGAGTTACTAGTATTGAAGATATTGAACATCCAGCGATTCGTAACGCTATGAAGATGCTGGATATGCATGAAATCAGACTGACATATGAAGCTGATCTTCCAGCTAGAAGTGGACTAGGTACAAGTTCTTCATTTGCGGTAGGTATGTTGAATGCTTTCTATGCATTGAAGGGAAAGTATGCGGATAAGAAAAAACTGGCTGATGAAGCAATTTATCTTGAAAGAGTTCTGTGTGAAGAAGCTGGTGGATGGCAAGATCAGATTGCTGCTTCTTTTGGCGGGTTTAACAGAATTAATTTTAATACGGATGGTACTTATGATGTTCTTCCTGTGATTATTTCTCCAGAAAGAAAGAAAAATCTGAATGATAATCTTATGATGTTCTTTACTGGATTTACCAGATTTTCTTCTGATGTACAGAAAGCAAATGCTGGAACAAAGGAAACACAGGAAGCAAAAGAAAAGAGATATCTTGAAATGCTGTCACTTGTTGATAAGGCAGAGCAGATTCTGACAGATAAGAATACTAATCTGGATGATTTTGGAAGACTTCTGGATCATACATGGAAGCTGAAAAAACAGACAGGCTCTGCAGTTTCTACAAACAGTATTGATGCATTGTATGAGAAAGGTATGCAGGCTGGTGCATTGGGTGGAAAACTTCTTGGCGCTGGTGGAGGCGGATTCCTTGTGTTCTATGTTCAGCCTGAATATCAGGAAGCTGTCAAAGAAGCAATGAAGGAATTAATGTATATTCCATTCAGATTTGAAGATGGTGGAACAAGAGTAATTCATTATACGCCGGAAACATATGTACCTCTGGAGGATAAGTAGTATGAAAGTTGTTATTATGGCTGGAGGGCGTGGAACTCGAATTTCTGAATTGTTTCCAGATATTCCAAAGCCTATGATTCCAGTATGTGGAATACCTGTGCTTGAAAGAGAAATCTGTTCTCTAAGAGAACAGGGATTTAAAGATATTATACTGACTGTTGGATATAAAGCTGGAAAGATTATCCATCATTTTGGTAATGGCAGAAAATATGGAGTGCATATTGACTACTTTGTTGAAAAAGAACCATTAGGCAATGCCGGTGCGCTGTTTCAGATGAAAGATAAACTCACAGAAGATTTTCTTCTGTTGAATGCAGATGCAATGTTCAATGTTGATTTTAATCGATTTGTTGAATTCCATAAGTCACATAATGGACTTGTAACTTTATTTACACATCCAAATAATCATCCATATGACAGTGGACTGATCATCGCAAATCAGGACAGGCAGGTTGATCAATGGCTTTCCAAAGAAGATAAAAGACCTGCATTCTATCAGAATAGAGTAAATGCAGGACTGCACGTCATAAATCCTGAAGCATTGAATATGGAAGTGACGACTGCGAAGGTGGATCTAGACAGACAGGTACTGAAACCTTTGTGTGGAACAGGAAAGATGTACTGCTATGACAGTCCAGAGTATGTAAAAGACATGGGTACTCCTGATAGATATGAAGGAGTATGCAAGGATTTTGAAAATGGTATTGCTGAAGCTAGAAATCTGAAGAACAGACAGAAGGCAATCTTTCTTGATCGAGATGGAACAATCAATAAATATGTTGGCTTTCTAAGAAAGGAAGAACAGTTTGAACTGTTAGAAGGTGTATCTGAAGCAATCAGGAAGATTAATCGTTCTGGTTATCTTGCGGTTGTTGTTACAAATCAGCCTGTTATTGCAAGAGGTGAAGTAACCTATGCCGGACTGCAGGAAATTCATAACAAGATGGAAACACTGCTTGGAAAAGACGGTGCATATCTAGATGGTATTTACTTCTGCCCGCATCACCCTGACAGTGGATTTGAAGGTGAAGTGAAAGAATTAAAGATAGATTGTGAATGTAGAAAACCTAAGCCAGGCCTTCTATTACAGGCTGCAAATGATTTGAATATTGATCTAGAACATTCCTGGATGATTGGTGATGGAAAGAACGATGTTCTGGCTGGAAAGAATGCTGGATGTAGAACAGCCCTTATTGGCAATGATGACTTTGGACAGGACGTTACAGTAGATTCATTGTTATCTTTTGTTAATCAGATTGTTGAAAAAACAGATATAGATAAACTGGATGAAAAGATAAATAGGCATTTGGATTTCCTGATTGAAAGATATCCAGGATTAAAACCATGCAGAGAAGATATTCTAAATGCATATTATCTTTTGGAAGATGCATATGCACATGGAAACAAGCTGCTGGTGGCTGGTAATGGCGGATCAGCAGCGGATTCAGAACATATTGTTGGTGAATTGATGAAGGGATTTGTGCAGCAAAGAAAGCCAGATGATTCCTTCAGAAAGAGACTGCAGGAAGAGGACGAAGAATTAGGTTCTGTATTAGCAGACAGTCTTCAAGGAGCACTGCCTGCAATAGCATTGGATGGACATCCTGCATTATCAACTGCATATATGAATGACTGTGAGCCACTGCTGTGCTTTGCCCAGCAGGTAAACGGCTATGGTAAAAGAGGGGATGTATTCTTAGGAATTTCTACAAGTGGAAATAGCAAGAATATCCTGTATGCTGCAGTAACGGCACATGCAAAAGGCATGAGAGTGATTGGGCTGACTGGTCAGAAAGACAGTAAACTGTCAGACAGAGCAGATATCTGCATTCGAGTACCACAGACTGAAACATATATGATCCAGGAATTGCATTTGCCTGTATATCATTGTTTATGTTTGATGCTGGAAGAAAGATTTTTTAATTATGGAAATAAATAAATCTTTATCTATTTTCTGTTTTATTTGGAGGATTTAACATATGAATATATCAGTAGCTATGGCTGTATATAATGGTGGAAAGTATCTTAGAGAACAATTGGATTCAATCTTAAAACAACTGGACGAAATGGATGAAGTGATTATTTCTTACAATGATTCAACAGATGATACTTTAAAAATTCTTGGTGAATATGTCAAAAAATATGAAATTATTAAAGTGTATCACTGGGAAGAAAAAGGTGTAATTTCAAACTTTGAAAATGCAATAAAACATTGCACAAATGAATATGTATTTTTAGCTGATCAAGATGACGTATGGACAGATAATAAAGTAGAAAAAGTAATGGATGCTTTTAATTCAGATAAAACAATTTTAACAGTGATGCATAATTGCAAATATGTTGATGACGAATTAAATTCATTGGGAAAAGATTTATTTTCAGATAGGAAAGTTAAATTAGGATTTTGGAAGAATTTGATTATGAATAGTTATCAAGGAAGCTGTATGGCTTTTAGAAAAGACTTGATACCATTCATTACTCCAATGCCTAGAACTGTAGCAATGCACGACCAATGGATTGGTCTTTTAGCTGAGAGGGCAGGACACATCAAATTCCTTTCAGAATCATTGATGAAGTATAGAAGACATGACAATAGTAGAACAGGTAATCATGTTCCATTGGATAAAAAAATAAAGTGGATGTGCAAAATGATGTTTCATGTAGGTGAAACGCTAAATGAAAAAAAGATGCTCAAATGGTATCTCCAAAGTATTTATGCACCTGAAAAGAAAGCGGATTTTGATTTTGATGACTATGGGTATTCAGATAAAGAACTAGAAGATAAGAATAAGAAAACTCTATCGAGTAACGAGAATATATCAACTAATACTTCGAATAATAGTGAAACAATGATGTACATGGTTGATAGATTTAATGGAAAGAAAAAAGAAAATAAATAAAACTATTTTTAGTTTCGTCTAATATAAAGGAGGAGATTTTATGGAAATAATTAGTGTAATAGTTCCCTGTTTTAATGAAGAGAAATCTCTTCCTTTTTTCTATGAAGAAATAAAAAAGATATCGACAGAAATGGATTTTGTATCGTTTGAGTACTTGTTTATCGATGATGGCTCAAATGATGACACATTAAAAGAAATAAAAAAATATTCAGAGAATGATCATAGAGTGAAATACGTCTCTTTTTCAAGAAACTTTGGGAAAGAGGCTGCAATCTATGCAGGACTGAAAGAATGCAATGGTGATTATGCAGTAATTATGGATGCTGATTTACAAGATCCTCCTTCACTTTTGCCGAAGATGTATGATGCAATTGTGAGAGAAGGATATGACAGTGCAGCTACGAGAAGGATAAACCGAAAAGGTGAGCCAGTAATTCGTTCTTTTTTTGCACATATCTTTTATAAAATTATGAATAAGTTTTCTGAATCGAAAATTGTCGATGGCGCACGTGACTATCGGCTTATGACTAGACAAATGGTAGATTCAATTCTTTCTTTATGTGAGTATAATCGCTTCTCAAAAGGAATTTTTGGATGGATTGGCTTTAAAACTAAATGGATTGAATACGAAAATGTTGAAAGAGTGGCAGGTGAGACAAAGTGGTCTTTTTGGCAATTGTTTAAGTATTCTCTTGAAGGAATTACCGCTTTTAGTATCCAACCATTACAAATTGCTTCTGTATTTGGTGTTTTATTTTCGATGATAGCATTATTAATGATTGTTGTTATCATTGTTAAAACATTAATTTTTGGCGATCCTACGAGTGGCTGGCCTTCACTAGTTTGTATCATTATGCTGATTGGTGGAATTCAGCTTTTATGTATTGGAATCTTAGGCCAATATCTATCTAAAACATATTTAGAAACTAAGAGAAGACCAATTTATATAGAAAAAGAAAAAAATACAAGGGGCTGTAACGGGTTAAGGAAGAAATAATTCGTACAACCTAACGAAAAGGCTGATTTTTTCGGTCTTTTCTTTTATCGCTCATCGGCACTAGACTCTAGTAGTTGTATAATAATTATGGAGGTTGATGGCGTGTTAGATAAACAGAAAAAATCTGCTTATGATCAGAACTATCAGAAAACTCACATGAAAAAACTGACGGTCTGGTTTAACAAGGACAAAGATGCAGATATTATTGCCTTCCTTGATTCTGCTGACTCCAAGTCTGAATTAGTCAAGCTCTGTATTCGCAAGCAGATGGAAAACTCCGGAAAGGAATGAAAAAGAGCACCTTGTCACCAGTACTCTTTCAATGTAAAACAATATGCCTTCTATTAATTGTTTACCTGTAAATACTACACCTGTCCAGGTGAGATTGCCATTGGATTTTAATATTCGTATCGATTCTTCTTCTAAATCAATTGTCAATACAATCTGTAACGCATGTACAGAAGCTGGTCTTTTCCGCTTTATTCATATTGTCAATCGTAATCAGTATGGCTATAACAGTGAAGAAATGCTTGAATGCGTTTTACTTGCATACACTCTTTTTGGATATGCATCTGTGCGTGAGCTTGAGGATTACTGTAAACATGACATCCGTTTTATTTACATCATGCAGGGCCAGCAGCCATCTTTCATGTCTTTTGAGCGTTTTATCAAGAATGATGTCACGGACAGTATCGATGATATTTTCTATGCGTTGAACAGGTATATAGAAGAACATGACTCAAAATTAGATACAGATATCATGACAATCGATGGCACCAAGTATGAAGCTAACGCAAATAAAATGACTTCTGTCTGGATGAAAGCTACTGAAAAGAGAAAGGCTAAGCTATGGGGACAGATCATTGATGAAATCATGAAAATCAACAAGGATCTGCATGATGAGTCGGATAAAACAGTCTTTTCCATTCTTCATACTATGACCATTGAATACATCTGTGAAATCTGCGACAGACTGAAACAGATTGCGGATGACAGGAAAATAGAATTTGTATATGGCAAAGGTAAAAGGAAAACTACTATTCAACGTCATTATGACAAAATCCATGGCTATGCAGTGAGAATGTGGGCATATGAAATGCATGAAGATATAGCCAATGGAAGAAACAGTTTTTCCAAAACCGACTGTGATGCCACTATGATGCATATGAAATATGACTACTACAATCATACGAATGTATTCAAGCCTGGATATAACGTGCAGATGGGGATCAGTGATGGTTATGTACGTAATGTTTATGTTACCTATGGAACATTTCCAAAGAAAACGCCTGCAGATGCAGGCTATGGCAGCTATGATAACTACACCTACTGCAAAACGAACGGAATAGAACTGTGGCTGAAATATTCTGGACAGGAGCGTGAAAAGAAGAAAACAGCAAAAGATCGATTCAAATCCTGGGCATTTGAAAAAGATGAAAAGGGAAATTTTATCTGTCCGCAGGGTTATCCATTCAAGACAGTTGGTGTGCGAGTAGAAAAAAGAGGCAGATATCCACGTATTTCAGAAACACAGGAAACAGGTAAATGCGAAGAATGTCCATTAAGAAAACAATGTACAAAATCTCAAAACGGAAGAACGTTGCATATAGTAAAAGAACTTGAAAAGTACCACGCAGAAGTAAGAGGAAACATGAGTACCAAAGAAGGCAAGGCACTTATGGAACTCAGAGACATTCAAAGCGAAGGCACATTTGGCAATATCAAAGCTAATTGGAAATATGACAGATTACAACGGAGAGGAGAATCTGGTGTAAATCTGGAGATAGTACTAGTGAGCATAGGAGTAAATTTACGCAGATTCCAACATAGAATGTTTGAAAAAGACGAAAACAAGCAGGAATTAAAGGTGTAAGTTCATATAAAAATCAGAAATACAAGCTGAGATGTTTTAATCATGCCCGAATAGAGTACTTTTTTCAAAAAAATAGTTCAGATATAGTTTATTGATTAGCAAAGATCCATAATCCTCGGAAATCAGTGCATAAGAAAAGGACTGTAACATTCTAATAGAGCAAATTACCCTATTTCGTTACAGCCCCTTGTTTGATTTCTTTTAATATCTTTTGATTCATTTGCTTTCGTTCATCGTCTTTGAACCAACCCCATTTGTTAAAGTATCTGAATGCTGAAGTGATATGTACTATCAGCATTTTTTTTGTTTTATAGGATTCTTGACTATGATTATGGGTAATTTGAACATATGGATAGAATATGGTTTTTCCATAACGGTGGAGTCTTCTCATAAGATCAAAATCTTCACAATACATAAAAAAGCTTTCATCAAAGAGAAGATTATATTCCTTTAATACACTTGTTCTCATGAACATAAAACATCCAGATAAGCAAGGTGGGTTGATGATTCTATTATATCCTGATTCTTTTAAACAGTAACGATCATTACTCCTCTTAACTAAAAAGGAAGGAAGGAATCTTCTAACAATGAGATCCATCGGTGTTGGAAGCAGTTTGCATAGATATTGTAGTGCACCGTTTGGGTATAATACTTTGGGCAGTATATATACAACATCTCCATGACTATCAGCGTATGATGTTAGTGTATCAATAACTGAAGAATCAAAAACTAAATCTGGATTAAGAACGATATGATATTTACTTCGAAGTTCAAATGCTTTCTTAATTCCTATATTATGTCCAGCTCCATATCCGTCATTTTTTCCATGATAGATATAAGTTACATATTCGATATTGTTATAAATGTCTGTTGATTGTTCTCCATTGTCAATTAAAAATAAAAGACGCTCAAAAGAAGGTGAATAGCTTTCAATCACCTTTTTGACGTCTTCAGGATCTGTGTGGTATAGAACAATCGAGGCAGTTATCATATTTCTTTGTCCTTGTTATTGGAAAAATCTTCCATATCTTTTTCTTGCGATTCGCTAAAACCTTCAGTACTTTCTTTTTGAAATAAGATTTTAACAGTCTCAAAGATAATCTGTATATCTAATAGTAAAGAGTAATTTGTGATATAAATTAGATCTAGTTTTAATTTATCAAGTGCAGTGGTGTTATATTTGCCATACACTTGTGCGTATCCAGTTAGCCCACCTTTGACTTTTTCTCTAAATGAGAATTCAGGGATCATAGATGTATATTTTTCAACATGTTCTACTCTTTCTGGACGAGGACCAACAATACTCATATCTCCTTGGAGAATGTTGAATAATTGTGGCAATTCATCAATTCTACATGCACGGATAAATTTTCCGACTTTTGTAATTCTATCATCATGTTCAGTAGCGGGATGTGGTTTTCCATCTTTTTCAGCATCTACGATCATAGAGCGAAACTTAATAATCATGAATTTATTTCCGTTAATAGTGCATCGTTCTTGCTTGTAAAATACAGGGCCGCCATCTTCTAATTTGATTGCTAATGCAACTAGAAGTAAAATTGGGCCTAATATTATTAATGCAATTAAAGAAAGAATAATATCAAAAAATCTTTTGACAGCAAGTTTCCAATATGGAATACCATTATTTCTTCTTAAATAGAGAGGAGTATCAAATAAGTTGAGTTCTTCACTCCCTTTTACAAGAATATCAGACAGTTTTGGTGTGAAATAAACACGCTTATCTTGCCCGTAACATAATTTAATCAATCGATTTTCCTGGCGATCTGGCAAATCATTAATTAATACGGCATCAAAGTTTTTCATTTCATTAATGATTGTACTTTCATTTGTATATGGAATACTTTTTTCAACGATATATTTATCTGGTCTTTGTGCAATTTTGATAGATAATGCTTCTGCTCTTTCTCCATAAACTTCTAATAAACGAAGCGGTGGAAATAATTTTCTATACTGTCCAATCATTGGGATTGTAAGTAATGAAATAATAATTGCCTGTTCAAGAAATGTGAAAATATATATATCAACAAACAGCCAAAAAAATCTGAACTGTCCAGTAATAGCTAGAGAAATAAATATTTCTAATATATCAACAGTAATTAATGTTAATACTTGTGAAGCTAATACGTTAGAGATACGATTTACTCCTATTTTGAAGGCATTGAGACCTTTGCCAATAAAAATATACAATAATCCATAGATACCAATTGCCATACCAAGGTTTCCATATCCAGTTAGGTGACCTGTCTGGTTATTTACTTCTACGAATTGTCTCCAGTCATTATAGAAAATCGTGATTGCAACGCTTGTTAAGATGATGGCACAGATACCACGGTATATATATTTTTTTTCTATTTTTCTTTTCATGTATCTTGCCTCCGTTCATATGCAAAATCATATATTATTTTATCAAATTTCAAAGAAATATTCAAAAAAGGCTAGAGACTGATTATTATGATTTCCTTAAGCTTCCTTGAATCATAGCTGGATTGCATTTAAAATAATGTTTATGGCAAAGAAAAAAAGAAAATTAACAAAATTTGGAAGAATATTATCAGATATTGTAATAGTAGTTTGCTTAATCATTGCTGGTTTTTCAGGATGGAATCTTTATAAAGAATTACATGAATATCAAGAAAGCAAAGAAACGTATGAAAAACTGACACCATCAGTTGTGATTGAAAAGCCAAGTACAGATGAGAGCGGCAATACAGTTACTGCACCTGAATTTGACTGGGAAAAATTGAAAGAAATCAATGGTGATTTTGTTGGATGGATCAGACTGGATGACAGTACAGTTGATTATCCATTTGTACAAGGCACAGATAATGAATATTATTTAAGACATTTATTTGATGGAACATATAATAATTCAGGCTGTGTATTCATGGATGTGAATAACAATAGAGATTTCAGTGATAAGAATACAATTCTATATGCGCATAATATGAAGAATGGGACAATGTTTGCTTCTATTGAGAAGTACAAAGATGCTTCGTATTATGATGGTCATAAAGTGATTCATATCTATACAGAAGCAGCGACGTATGATGTTTACCCAGTCGCTGGTATTGTGACAGATGGACAAGATGATTATGTTCGTACGTCTTTTAGCGATGATAATGATTTTATGTCTTATGTAAATCGCTTTGTGAATTCGTCTACATTTACATCTGAACAGTCTATTGAAGCATCGGATCGTATGATTATGTTAAGCACATGTAATTATGATAGAAGTGATGGTAGATATGTTCTGATTGGAAAACTAGTTCAAGAGGATAATAATGCACAATAGGCGTAGAAACGAAGAATACATTGAAGATGTTCAAATGATTCAACCAGTAAAAAGAAAAAAGAAAAAGAAGAAAAAAAGAAAGAGAAGACTATCTTCTCAGTTTTACTGGATGCTGCTTGTAATATCTGCTATTGCGACGTTTTTAGTTCTTTTTAATGCGCCTATGTTTCCAAAGAAATGGTCATTTTTAGTACTGTTTTTATTGGCGGGTATATTACTTTTAACAGGTATTTTTACAGCTGTTTTTTCTCCGAGAAATAGAATTCAGAAGTTTATTAACTGTACACTTGCATTATGCTTGGGTTTTGTATCTGTGTTGACACCTTACTATATAAATAAAATTACTGAATTATTTGAAAGTGCATTAGGAGATAAAGTAAGAATTAATCTATATGTTTTAACGGATGAATATAAATCAAAATATCCTGACACTTTTAGAAATGTGATTACACTGCCAGAAATGGATAGTAATGGAAATTTTAAAAATGTTGATATGAAGGATTATGCAGATGCGGTATATGGTACAACAATTGAAACAGATACAACGAATCAACAATACGCACTCAAACAGTTAAAGCAGTTGTGTGGAAAACAGGTACAGACAATTGATAAAAATGCATTATCTGATGCAGTTCAGGCATTTTATGATAATCACACTGATATTCTTATTATGTCAGAAGCTTTAGCGGGAACCATTCCAGATATTCAAGGATTTGAAAATTTTGAAACAGACACGAGGATTCTATATTCATTTGATCGTCCAATTGATGCATCTGCTTCTGATACAGTTGCGGTAGATATGACTACAAAACCATTCACAATCTTCTTTGGAGGAAATGATACAGAAGGATCATTATCACTCCAAGGAAGAACTGATGTTGATATGACGGTTACCATAAATCCAAATACACATCAAATTATTATTTCTAATCTGCCAAGAGATTCCTGGATAAAGAATCCGTATTACAACGATAAGAGAGATAAATTAACACATCTTGGATTAGCAGGTATTGATAATACATTAAAGGGATTAGGTAATATTTATGGAATAGAAATTCCAAACTATATGATTGTGAATTTTGATACGTTTATGGTTATTATACAAGCTTTGAAAGGTGTAACGATTGATAATCCATATGCGTTTACCGCAATTGATGGCCAATACTTTCCGGAAGGTACAATTGGCTTGGATGGTGCTGGTGCTTTGATGTATGTGAGAGAACGTAAAAATCTGCCGGGTGGAGATTTTGATAGAAATATGCATCAACAAATTGTAATGAAAGCAATCATTGATAAATTAACATCAAAAGATATCATCACAAAATTTGATTCATTGTTAAATGAGATTAATGGACAGTTCTTAACAAATATTTCCCCAAATTCTTTGTATGCATTAGCACAAAAGCAATTAGATGAAGAAATTGAATGGAATATTGTGAATTATCATGTTGGCGGGGAAACCGGTATGGAAATCTGTGCATCTGCAACAGGTCAATATTTATCTGTTGTGTATCCATATGATAACCAGATTGAATTTGTAAGAAATGAAATTCAAAAAGTTATGGATGGCGAAACAATTACACAGGAAGAATTGCCAGAAGGTAAAATTACGACAGATTATTCGGCAGATCATATCTCACTGAATTCACAAAAAAATCAAACATATCAATACGAAGAAAATGATTATAATGAACCTGTAGAAGATTCTACTGATTATGAAGAACCATCGTATGATCAAAATTATAGTGAAGATGATGAAAATCAGGACTATAATGATACGGATGAAAATACATACAATGAGGATGTAGAAGAATAGAAAGAAGGAAGATGTATGTACACAATAAATGATTTATACGATTTAGATCACACACAGGCAAAAGAATACTTATCTAAGTTTACATATCCATGGGAAGCATTAAAAGGAATCAAAGATATGATTGTTGAAATTGGTTCTCAATTGCCAAAAGATGAATATGACGAAGTGAAAGAACATGTATGGGTTCATAAAACAGCACATGTATTTGCATCTGCATATTTGGGTGCACCTTGTATTATTGGTGCGAATACTGAAGTTAGACATTGTGCATTCATTCGTGGTTCTGCTTTGGTTGGAGAAGATTGTGTTGTTGGAAATAGCTGTGAATTAAAAAATGTCATTTTATTTGATCATGTGCAGACACCACATTACAACTATGTTGGGGATTCTATTCTTGGTTATTATGCACATACTGGTGCTGGTGCGATTACTTCTAATGTAAAGAGTGATAAAAATCTAGTTGTTGTACATGATAGAATTCATCATGAAGAAATGGAAACAGGCTTAAAGAAGTTTGGTGCTATGTTAGGAGATCATGTTGAAGTTGGATGTAATAGTGTTTTGAATCCTGGTACAGTGATTGGTAGAAATAGCAGGGTTTATCCTACTAGCTGTGTAAGAGGTGTTGTTCCTGAAAATAGCATCTGGAAGAATGATGGAACAATTAAAATGCAAGAAAATGTGTGATGATTAGGAGTATACTGAGGTATGCTCTTTTTGTGAGTTTAGGGGAATGAATGTCTGCTATTTACAAGTGAAGCAATTGATAAGGATAATGTACAATGAAAAAACCAGTACTACCGAAATTTTCACAAGAATGTGTTTTATGTAACTGTAATGAAATCAATGACCGCATAGATAATGCATGTTTTAGTGAAGACAGTATTTCAGATGATCTGTATCAGCAGGAGTTTTTTGAGTGTGAATTTAAAAATGTGTCAATACATACGAAAATGATTTCTTGTTTGTTTGCGGATGTGATTTTTGATCATTGTGATTTATCTAATGCTTGTTTCAGTGAATCTGTTTTTCGAAGATGTATCTTTCGTAATTGCAGGATGACAGGTATCGATTTCTCGGACTGTTCTTTTACAGATGTAACGATGCATAATTCCCTTGCTTTATTGGCAAATCTGAATCAGACAACATGGAAAAATGTGGAATGGAAACAAATGTGTTTTCAGGAAACTTCCTTCTATAATGTAAAGTTTAAAGATATCAACATCAAAGATTGTGATTTTACATCCAGTGAATTCAACCAGACAAAACTATCAGGTATTGATGTATCTTCAAGTAATATTGAATCTATTGCTGCACAGCCAGAAAATTTAAAAGGGATGATTGTCAATCGTGAACAGGCAGTTGCTTTAGCACAACTGTTAGGAATTATTGTTAAATAACTACTTTCACAATACTTTCACAAATTACACATATATTTCTCACAACTACTGTGTATTATATAATTGTTTTCAAGAAGAATAATTTCTTTCCCTCCCAGAAGATCTGTTTCAACAGGTCTTTTTTTACGAATGAACAAAAGTATAGGATTGTATATCACAATTGTTTGATTCTTTATGTAAAATAGGAATGCTGAAAAAAAAGGAGAGAAAACATGTTGAAGGAGATAATGATTTTTTTGGGATTATCCATTGATAGTTTTGTGCTGATGATGAATAAAGGTGCACAATTAAGAAACATGAATATGAAGAAAATTTCCACGTACGCACTAGAATTTGCATTTGTCGCGATGGGAATGTTTATGTTTGGTTTTTTGTGCAGCAAGCCATTTGTAATCAGTATTGCAAGAGTAAAAATTGAAATTGCAATTGCTTGTCTGATTATTTTGATTATTGGAACAATGATTTCAACAAAAGCAGTTTTAAACAGAGATTTTGAAGAAAGACTTGATACTAGTTTTGATTGTAAAGTGTTATTGAAGCAGGCATTATTTACAAGTATAGATGTATTTTTTGTTGGAGTAGCGTATGGATTTTTGGAAGTTCATGCAATTAATGCATTGATTATTTCTTTCGTAATTACGTTTTTAGCTGTGTCAACTGCACTGCTAATAGGGTATAATTGTGGTGCGAAGTATCAAAGAATCATACGATTGGTTGGTGGAATTCTTATGATAGTCTTCGGCATTTATTTGATAACTACTTATATAGTGATGAGGTAATTATGGAATATCATAAAAATCTCATGAAAATATCTTTGGCTGAGAATTTGAGAAGTCTGATGCTGCGTCATATGTTTGAAAAGATTACAATCAAACAGATCTGTGATGCAACGGGAGTCATTCGTGCTACATTCTATAACTATTTCAGTGATAAATATGATTGCTTGAATTGGATCGTTTATCATGACATTGTAGAAAATACAAAAGATTACATAGAAAGTGGCGATTTTGAAAAAGCTTTAACAGCTGCTCTTGAAGTTCTCATTCAAAACAAGCAATTCTACCGTATTGCGTATCACGTAACGGGACAGAATAGCTTTGAAGATATGATTCGTGATAACTTAAGAATATTAGTCATGAAATTTCTGGAAAAATATCGTAAAGAAAATTTTCTTCCACAATACTCAAATGAATTATTGTCTCGATATGATGCAGAATCTTTAGCGTTTAATATTCGTATGTTTGTCAACGAAATTGGTGGTGCAAAAAGTGTTGAAGAAACAAAACAAATGACACTTGATCTTATGAAGAATTCATTCTTTGACTTTGCGGATGTAAAAGAAGTCAAATGAATGAGTTCTTTTTTTAGAGGTTACTATGAAAACAATACAAGTAAAAACAAAACTAGGAATATTAGAAGGCGAATCTAAAGTGAATTCTATGATCTTTAGAGGAGTACCATATGCGGAAGCTCCTGTAGGAGATAGAAGATTTAAAGTACCGATGAAAAAGGCAAAATGGGATGGGATTTATGAAGCATTGGAATTTAAAAGTCAGTGTCCTCAGGCGGATCCTACGGAAGGATTCTATGGGAAAGAATTCTATACGGATCCAAAGTATCCATTGCCTCCACAAAGTGAAGATTGCTTGTACTTGAATATCTGGGCGCCAAAGAAAGAAGGAAAATTTCCAGTGGCATTCTGGATCCATGGAGGTGCATTTGATCATGGCTTTTCTTCAGAAATGGAATTTGATGGAGAAAAATATGCTTCTCACGATGTTATCCTTGTAACAGTGAATTACCGTGTTGGTGTATTTGGGTTTTATGCAGATCCTGTCCTGACAAAAGAGAATACATTCCATACAACAGGAAACTATGGCTTATTAGACCAAATTATGGCTTTGCAATGGGTGTATGACAATATTGATGCATTCCATGGGGATCGTGATAGAATTACGGTATTTGGCCAGTCTGCAGGGGCAATGAGTACACAGGCACTGATTACTTCTCCTTTAACGAAAGGTTTGATCCATAGTGCGATTTTCCAATCAGGTGCAGGTGTTGAAAATGGCATCACTCGTACGAAGAAAATGAGTGATGCATATCAAACAGGAGATGTGATTCGTAAGTTGTGCAAAGTGAAAAATGTCAATGCACTTAGAAAACTGGATGCAAATAAATTTGTTTCCATTTTACCAGAGTTATATAAAGAATGTGGTGGACTTGCGTTTGGTCCTGTGAATGATGGATATCTTCTGCAGGAAGATATGGATGTTGCCGCAAAGAATGGCAGAATTCATAACATTCCGTATATGATTGGTATGACAAGTGATGATATCACAATTGAAAAAGGTACTGATGCTAGAAAATCAAAGTTCTATGAAGGATGCATGAAGTTTCTGGAACTTCGTTTGATTTATTCTAAGAAGCCTTGTTATATGTATTATTTTTCTAAGAATTTACCATCAGATGATGCTGGTGCATTCCATTCTTCTGAACTGTGGTATATGTTTGGAACGTTGGATCGCTGTTGGAGAAATATGAGTGCGCGTGATTATCGTTTGTCAGAAGCGATGATTACTGCGTGGACAAATTTCATGAAAGATGATGATCCAGGAGCACAATGGAAACCATATACAAAGAAAGAGCAATTCGTTAGAAACTTTATGTAAATGAAAAAAGCAGATTAGTCCGTAGACGCATCTGCTTTTTTGTCATCTGTACTTTTTGGGTAGAATAATTCAACATCACGATTTTTATCAAATACGTTGTTGTATTGTAACATTCTATATTCCTGAATACTTTCATCATCGATGTCATCGACAGATTCATAGAAGTTACCTTGAGAATCGTAACATCCATATAATGAAATGACAGGATATTTATCTTTTAACTCATACAGGAACTGCTGGTATGGAGTAAGTTCCATATTCGCTGTATGAAGAATTAAGCTAGATAGATAGTTTGCGCTGAGCTTGTCGTATGTCTGATCTTCAATGTCATAGTTTGCCCAGATCAAGAATGGCGTAACATATTTCTTGATGTCTTCTTCTGGCGTTCCACTTGTTGGGAAGAAGAGACGATCACTTGCGGAACCAAGTGATGGCTGATGGTCACCATACATGATGATCATGACATTTTCATCAACATTCTCAAAGTATTCAATGAGTTTTTTGAATGCTTCATCTGTTAATTTGATCAATGAAAGATAGTTTTCTGCAGTGTCGTAGTTTTCATTGCCATAACTTGTAAGATCTACAGTCTGTGTTAAATCATCTGCATTCTTGTAAGAACCATGGTTCTGGTAAGTAACATTGAATAAGAATTGATTCTTACCTTTGTTTTCTTCATAATTCTCAATGACTTTTTCAAAGTCCTGTTCATCTGTTGGGTAGCCGTGAATCGTATCTAAACCATCAAATGTTTCGGCAAATACCGTATCTTTGAATTGAAGCTTCTGGTATGCAGTTCTTCTGTTCCAGTTTGTTGCTTTGCCTAAATGCATACCTGTTGTTAAATAATCATTACGATTCATATAGGAAATCGTTGAAGGAACGGAACGGTTCATATACATGTTGTATGGATAAACACCTGCCTGGAAGAACGCTGTTGAGTTACCAGTGAGTGTTTCATATTCTGTATTACATGTACCGCCACCACGCACAGATACATAGAGATTTCCACGAATTGTATTCTCTAAGGAATTGAAGTAAGGCGTCATACCCTCAGCAATTGTTGTACCACCAATATCTAGATCACTGAATGATTCATTCATGATTTGGATGATCGTTGTTGGCTTTGTGTTTTCAGCTTCTGCTTCCGCATCTGCTTTTGCCTTTGTGCTGTATTCTTCTTTTAGTTCATTGAGTTTATCTTCACTGTATCCATCTGGTTTTGTTGGCTGGTTTTCTAAGAACTGACGAACGAGACCCGTGAAAGTTAAAGTTGTACCTTCATTCTGGAATGTGGATAGTAATCGAATATCCCATAAATAGTAGGAGCCTATACTGTTAAAGAACAATGCAACGACAAGTACAATGATTGGATAAGCTGTATACCACTTATTGATCTTTGTTTTGTCTCTTGGTACACAACGCATAACAAGATATAACATTGCATCCACAATGAATGCACAGATCATAATGTAATTTAAACGAATATCATAGTTTGACGCAACATCCATTGCCGTTCCTAGTGCTGTAAAGTCCCAAGGTGCAATTGGACGGTTTCTGAATACGACAACAAATGTGGAAACAATTGCATAGAGTGTAAATGTGATATTCGCAAGATTTAATCCCATTGGTCTTCTAAAGAAGATGAGATGGAAAATCTTGTAGATGACAATCATAATACCGACGTTTAATAAACGTAATCCAGTATTGATATAGAAGAAGTTTCCTAATATATTCTCCATCATGAAGAATACCCAGCAAGGAGCAGCGAGTAACATGAGCTCATTTAATGGAATGACGTTGGATAGTTCTAAATGCTTATCAATCATTACCGCAATGATCCATGCAAGTACCATGATAAATGCATAAACTTGAATGACAATGAATTTTGGGAGATATTCTTCTGTCTGGAATTGTACCCAGCCTTCCACATTCTGCAGGTTTAAATGAATTTGATCATTTTCAAGTGAGATATCAATACCTTGGGAACCTGCTAATTGAGATGTAAAGTTGCTGGAAGTATATTCACGAACGACCATTGGACCAAAAGACAATGTAATTTTGTTGATGGTCATGCTCTTGACACCTTGCAGCTGCATCTGCAGACTGTTTGTTACAATAGGCACATTTGTAATCGCAATCTCTTTATAATATGGTGCGACATCGTACCATGTTTTATGACCGTTGTAGTTGTATGTTTCGAAGATTTCTTCATTACGGTCAGTGTTGTAGTTGGCAAGTACGATCGTACCTTCACTGCAGCTGTCTAGATCTACATGGTATGACAAGTGTGGCGTATATAATACAAGAAATAATCCTGAAACAAATAAGAACCACACAATTCTTTTAATAGAAAATATCTGTTTTAATTTATTCAACATATTTCACAAAAATTTCACTTTCTCTAATAACCGTTATAGTTTAGCACTTTTCGCATATAAAATCTTGTTAAAAACGTGTGAAAATCTGAAGATTAGGTGAAGATGATTACATCTATTAGATATTTCATCATTAAGTCTTATAAAAACATGGAAAATATGAGATGACGGGTATTGTCTTATTTATTGCTAGTAGTGATGTATTTTTGATTTTTACTATTTGGCTTATCTGGGATAGTCATCTTAAGCTGCCCACTTAATATTAATGGTTTTAAATACTTTCTTGTAAAATAAGTAAGATTTTTATATCCAACGAATGAGCATATTTCTTGCTTGCTTTTTCCTGTTACACAAAACTCTAGAATTAATTGTGTAATATCCTTTGGACTAACTTGGTCACTAACTTGGTCACTAACTTGGTCACTAACTTGGTCACTAACTAAGTCGTTCAAATTTGGATCGTAGTTTAAATTTTTGAAAGTAACTTTAAAATCCATTGTAGTTGATGAAAATTCAGGTTTAAATTTAGCTTGATATCCTGGAAGCATTTCTGTTTCGCTAATAATCTTTTTTAAGCCACTTCCGCGCCTTTCCATATACTTCATGCGATGAAATAAATCAGCGATTACGGGATTTCTTCGCATAGAACGTATATTATAAACGTCGTATTCTTGAATTGTCCCGCCTCCAAACATACCTCCTGGAGAAGCAATTTCTAAACGATCATCAAACATATCAATATGAATTTCACTGCCAAGCACTATATAATCACGGTGAATCAGCGCATTGACAATAGCTTCTGTTATAGCTCGTTCAGCGTAATCAGGTTTATCTACTCTGTATTGTGCTTCTTTAGCAAATCTGACTTTGGAATTATTTTTAATAAAGTCAGAAGCACTCTTTAATAGATAGATTAAATTTCCTTCATATTCTTTATCATCGAGTGCATCATCGAAAATAGAACCTTTTTCTAAACCGTTCCATCTAGTGCAAAATATGCGAGAATTGTACACTATGTGTTGATCAGCCATGAGTTTTCCAGCATTTGTTAAAAAGCCATTTTTATCAGCTAAACCAAAAGAGATATAATCTGATGGTTCAAAATGAAGACCAGTTCTTTCTAGGTAAGTTGCTTCTAGGAGCGTGAAACTGTAATCCTTCTTTAAGGCATCTGTTAATAAAGTGTCAAATGATTGATTGGTTCCTTTTAGAATTAATTCGTTAACAATGTAATCTGGAGCAATTACGCTTTCATTTCCAACACGAACATAAGCTTCCATAACGCCATCTGCTTTGTAATAATAAGGTGTAGAATGACCAGTTGAAATTTCTATAGCCAATAGATTTTTATTATCTTCTACAAAGGGTTTTAAATTGAATTGAGGCAGCGGTGTTATACGTTCTTTAATTAAACGACTAATTGCTTCAGCATCACTTTGCACATCTGATAATCCGATTGGTTCTCTATCATCTGAAATACCAAAAAATAAAGTTCCACCAATGCCATTAGAAAATGCACTAACACTTTTTAGCCAACTTTTTGGTTTCTTTATTTCAAGTGCAACTTTGAAATCGCATTCTGTCGCTTCGGCAATTAATTGTTCAATCATTATGTTTCCTCTTCTAAATGTGTTTTGTTTGTCTATATTATACTTGGCATCTAAGGCTGTTTCAATTTCCAAATCACCAGTGTTCATTTCCTCATTTATCTACTCACTTAATTATCTATTAGCAATTCAGAAGAGTACGCCGTCCTCATAGGACGGTGGTGAATTCAGCGTTACTGTTAACTGATGTACTCTTCTATTCTTTTGATTTCTGTGCTGTTATAAAGCTAACGAAAAAAGATGACATCAACGTCATCTTTTTCGTTAGTTAAATGTTACAAATTCATCCTCTGGTTTATGATAGTTGGAAATACGGTTTGCATAGAGAACGCATGTTTTACCACCATTTTCCATAGGGATTGTTTTCAGGTGTCCTTGTACTTCATACCAGTTGCCTTTTGTCATTTCCTGGATCTTTACACCTGTGACTGTAATACCACATTCAGATGTATCTGCTGCACAACAAACCATAGCACGTCTAGCCATAATAAATGTCTGATGATAGCCTGGAATGCTTTCAGCATAGTATCCACGAAGGATAACTTCTTTTTCATCATATTTATCTGGATTTTCCACAGCATCCATATACCATAATCCATAATCATCATCTTTGATGTCAATGACAGGCGCATTGATATCAAATGGCAGACCACCATCTTTTAATTCAATGGCTTCACCAAAGTTGCCTTCATAGAAGATTTGAGCTCTACGGTTAATTGCCTTGATATTTCCTCTTAGCATGCTTCCAGATGTTTCTTCTGTGCATCTATTACAGATAACAGTATCAGAATAGCGAATCTGTTCATACATCATTTGACGCAGTGGACCCATGAATGTAGCGAATGTTGAAGCATCTACGGGTGTTAGAATCTGTACAAGTGGCCAGAAATCAGGCATGTTAGAAATGATATTTTCAGGAATTGCTAATGTACCATTCCATTCAATGAATACCTGATCTGGATGATAGATCGTATCTAATTCATGCATCTTTTCTGGTGTAAATGTTTCCACATCATCAATATATTCAATAAATGCATGATGATCATTCAGCCAGGATTCTTCATATTCTTCTTCGCCTTGTTCAAAGCAGACAATTAAAGTTCTAGATACACCTTCCATGAAATTTGGATCACTTAATGTATCTTTAATTAATGTTGTTTTTCCAGAATCTAGAAAACCAGTGAATAAATATACAGGTGTTGCCATATTACTTCACCTTAAATAATGTTTTAATGTTTTCTACATCAACATGTTCACCAATGACAGTAATCAATCCAGTATAGGCAGCTTTACCTGTACGGATATCTACATCACCAGGAACATAGTCGAAGAATAGCCAGGATCCATCAGCTGTAGGAACGATACCTTTCGCACGAACGATATTTTCGCCAAGGCCTTTGAGGGCTTCACGAATATCATCTTCTGTATAACGGTTAACTGTTTCAATACCAATAGAATCAAATACATCATCTGCATCTAATCCATGATGGTGATGATGGTGGTGATGGTGTTCATGTTCACCTCCACCAATATGTACTTTATTACCTTCACTTAAGCCTTCATTTGCATGTTCAATTTCTTCGGAATGATCATGATGGTGGCAGCATTCATGATCTTCGTCATGATGGTGACCACAACAACATTCATGCTCTTCATCTTCATCATGGTGGTGATGACATTCATGATCTTCGTCATGATGGTGACCACAACAACATTCATGCTCATCCTCATCATGGTGGTGATGATGTTCATGTTCTTCATCATGATGATCTCCACAACAACATTCGTGATCATCCTCATCATGGTGGTGATGACATTCATGCTCTTCATCATGATGATGTTCACAACAACATTCGTGATCATCCTCATCATGGTGGTGATGATGTTCATGTTCCTCTTCATCAAAATCCAATTCTTCTAGACCTTCAGGGAAGCCGTTACTTGAACCAGTCATTGCTTCATAGATACTTTCTCCATTGAGATCATCCCATGGTGTTGTAATGATTCTTACATCAGGATTGAGTTCACGAATGATAGATACATCTTCATTTAATTTATCTTCATTTACCATCTGTGTTCTACTTAAAATAACGCAACAAGCTGTAGAAATCTGATCATCAAAGAATTCTTTAAAGTTCTTGTGATAGATCTTGCATCTTTTCGCATCTACGACAGCACTATAGCTGTTGAGTTCCAATCCTTCTACAGATTTTACGATAGAAAGAATATCTGATAATTTACCTACACCACTTGGTTCAATGATGATATGGTCAGGATGGTATGTATTTTCAACTTTTTCCAAAGCATCATGGAAATCACCCTGCAATGTGCAGCAGACACATCCACCATTAATTTCATTGATTGTGATGCCAGCTTCCTGTAAGAAACCACCATCAATACCAATTTCACCAAATTCATTTTCTACTAGTACTACTTTTTTGCCCGCAAATACATCTTTGATTAATTTCTGAATCAATGTTGTTTTACCAGCACCTAAGAATCCACTAATGACATCAACTTTACTCATTTTTTTATCCTCACTTTCACGTGCTTTATCATTATAACAAAGTCGTCAAATTATGCTTGAAAAGTGATTTTTGAAATATTCAGAATTATTTGGAGATAATGGAATGAATGTTGTAAAATCTATAAGTATATATAAAAACCAGGAGGAAATGTGTAATATGAATACGAACAAGTTAATGAAAATAGGGCTATCCGCATTGATATCTACGAGCATGCTGGCTGGTTGTACAAAAAAAGAAGCATCTAAAACTTCTGAAGAGCAAACGTCTACTGTTGAAGAAGAAGCTTTAAGTGCGACGTTAAAAGTCTGGGCGCCTGAAGAAGAAGCTGGAAAAGGCAGCTGGATGGAAAAAGAAATCAAGGCATTTAAAAAAGCACATCCAAAATGGGATGTAACAATTGAAACAGAATCAGTTGCTTTTGCGGATGTGAAAAATAAATTGGCAGAAGATACTGAAAATTTACCGGATGTATATTTGTTTGATTCCAATGATCTTGCAAGTCTTATCGAAGCAAATGGTATTGCGGAGCTTGGTGGTGAAACTTTAAATACAATTGAAAATGAGAATAGTTCTACAATTGTAAATACAGTGACATATGATGGGGCAGTGTATGGTGTTCCTTATACATCTAGTGATACGTGGTGCATGTATTATGACAAGAGCGTGTTTGGGGAAGATGTTGTTAAGAATATTGATGCAATGCTGGAAAAAGGAAAGGTTGGCTTTTCTTTACTGGATGGAAAATATGTTTCTGCATTCTATTTTGGTGCTGGAATGAATAGTACAGTTGATTTTGCCAGTGAAAATGCAACGGCAGTAACGGATTATCTAGTTGATTTAAAGAATTCTAAAAACTTTGTGAATTCTAAAGACGATCCCGCAACACTTTTAAAGAATGGTACAGTGAATGCGGTATTTGCTTCTACAAGTGATTATGCATCTATGGAAGAAGCACTTGGAAAAGAAAACATTGCGGTATGTGCAATGCCTAAATATACGTTGAATGGAAAAGAAGTACAGCTGAAAACAACCGTTTCAACTAAAGCAGCTGCAGTTGTTCCAACAAGTAAAAGCATTAAGGCAGCCGTAGCATTTGCAAGTTTTTTAGGAAGTGCACAGTCACAACTGGATCACTATGAAAAGTGGAATGTACTTCCAGTCAATATGAGTATTGAAACAGATGATGTTGCAATCAAAACACAGATCGATGCTTTACAGAATGCATCCATTGTTTTAACATCACAAAATAGTGATGTTTCTCGTTTTGAAAAAATGGGAAATGATATTGCAAATGGTGTTGTAAAACATACTGTAGTTGAACAGCCTGCAGAAGAAAACAGCACTTCAAATGAGTGAAAAAATATTTCTATTCAAAGCAGTTTTTCGTATATAATCATTTCGGTGTGAGGAAATGATGATGAAAGCTGCTTTTTTTGATATTGATGGTACATTAAAACCATTTGGAGAAGTTGAATTAAGAGATACAACGATTGCGATGCTGCATGCATTACAGGAAAAAGGAATCAAAGTATTTCTGGCGAGTGGTAGACCACCAGTACAATTGCCATTGCTTGGAAAGAAACTAAATGCTTTCCCATGGAATGGATATGTTTTATTGAATGGTCAATATGTTATGGATAAAGATAAGCATTGTTTTTATAAACTGCCGATTTGTAAAGAAGCTTTACATTCTTTGGTTCCATGGCTCAAAGAAAATGCGGATTATGCTTGTACGTTCATGGAAGAAAATGATTCTTATGATATTACATTTAATGAAGCACATTATGAATATTTAAAAAGTATTGGAAAAGAAGATCATATGTTAAGAGTAGATGATCCAGTTCGCTCATATACACATGATACATATCAGATCTGTCCACGTATTCCAAGTGCTGAAGATGCAGAATGGGTAAAACATGCACCAGGCATGAAATCAGCAAGGTGGACAGAAGAATTTGCAGATATGATTCCATTGGAAGGTGGAAAACCTGTAGGAATGCAGAAAATACTGGATCATTATGGCATTGATCAGAAAGATACCATTGCCTTTGGGGATGGTGGAAATGATATGACAATGCTTGAATTTGCGGCAATTGGTGTTGCGATGGGAAATGCAAATGATGAAGTGAAATCACATGCAGACTACGTTACAGATACAAGTGAAAATGATGGTATCCTGAAAGCATTCCAGCATTTTGGAATTTTATAATATTCAAGTTTTGTTCACTTAAAGTAGAGAAAAATGTTGTATTCTAGATAAGCAAAAAGTGGGGAAAAGAACATGTTTAATTTCTTGAAGAAGCTGAAAAAAGAGAAAAAAGAAGAAGACAAAACAGAAGAAAAAAGCGTTGCTACAAAACAGGATCTCAGCAATGGGATTGCGAGAGGAATGTATTGTGAATTATGTGGATATATGGAAGTAAATGAAGACAGTAATGAACTTCCTATGGAAGGCTATGCGATTTGTCCAAATTGTGGCGGTACTTTAAAAGTTGGCTGGTTTATGAAAACGGAAGATGGATATCACCTGGCTGAAAATGCGGCACCAGTTGCACTAGAAAAAAAGAAAGCAAGTGGTGGACATTATCGTGTGAGAAAACCTGGTCCAAATAGAAGCAGAAGAAAAGGAAATCGAAATCATTGATCATTGAGATTGATGATTTTTTTGATGGCTTTTTCGAAATTGTTTTGGTGTCATACCTGTATATTCTTTGAAGTTTCTTGAAAAATGTGAACGATCATGGTATCCATTGAATTCCGCAATTTCTTGAATTGTCATTTCTGTTGTGAGTAGAAGATGCATTGCTTCTTCCATTCTGATCGATAATAATTTTTTAGAAAATGACATGCCTGTAATCTTTTTGAAACGGTAGGATAGATAATCTGGATGGTAGTTGAATTCTTTTGCGACTTGATCTAGCGTAACATCACGATAGTGATCCCCAATATATTTCATGATTTTACCGAAGATATGATTCTGGATCATTGTGGATCTTGGAATGAGCAATGTTTCGTAGTGGTTTCGATCTAGAAAGGAAAATAATCCGACCAGTAATAAACGAACGAGTTTTTCGTGATAAATATCATCTCTTGTAAATTCATTGAAAATTAATTCAAGTGTGTAGAGTGCATCATTTCCAATATTGGAAAAATATAAGTGTTCTCCACTTGCATTAGGTGCATGCAGAAAATCATACAGGATTCTGCAGTCTGAAATCTGTGAATCGAATAGACTGTCAAAAAAAGATGCTTGAAAATCATAGACAAGAAGTGGTTCTGTCGCCTGATATTTCATGTTTTCTCTTGCGAATATTAAATCATGAGACAGTGCATGATATGTTGTGCCGTCTAATGTGATATCACATTCATCTTGTGGAATGATCATTGTGAAATATGTACTGATGCCTTCATTGACAATGGATGCTTGGATATCTTTCATGACAAATAGTATATCATTCAAATATAAGAATCGGCCACATTTTAGATTGGAATCGTCCATTGTTCACAAATTCACAATTTCGTACACTAGTAGCACTGAAAGGGTAGAGGAAATGAAAAAGAAATTATTAACATGCATGCTTGCCTGTGTTATGAGCGTTTCTCTTTTTGGCTGTTCTAGTACTTCTAGCAGTACAGCAACAGAAGCAAAAGATGGCACATACACAGCTACAGCACAAGGATTTGAAAAAGGTGATGTGAAAGTCACAATTACAGTAAAAGATGGAAAGATTACAGATGCTGAAGTAGATTCTAGCAGTCAGTCTAAGGGATTTGGTGCAGATGCTGCTGAAGGTCTTGCAAAGGAAATCGTAGAAGCACAGTCTGGTGATATTGATGTTGTATCTGGTGCTACAGCTACACGTGATGCGGTAAGTGAAGCCGTTGCAGATTGTATGAAGCAGGCTGGTTTATCCGCAGAAACAAAGAAGGGTGAAGATGAAACATTAGAAGCAGACGTAGTCGTTGTAGGTATGGGTGCTTCTGGTACAACAGCTGCTTTAAGAGCGAGTGAAGGTGGCGCTTCTGTTATTGGTATTGAAGCAACAGAATCTATTGGTGGATTTGGTAACGCTGCACAGGGTATGTTCGCAGTTGGATCTGTTGAACAGGAAGCTCGCTATACAGATGGTGAAACAACAGATGAAGAATACTGGTATGATCATTTCCAGGAACGTAACAACAATATGGGTAATTCTAAGCTGATCCGTGAATTTATTTCTGAAGCTAAGAATACAGTTTCTTATATGTTAAATCATGGTGTTGGCTTCTTCTTATCTGAAACAGCACAGCAGATTGCTCACTTCGATACAGAAGTTGTATACCACAGATGGAACAATGCAAATCCATTTGAATACTTAGGCGATGCATTAGATAAAGCTGGTGTAGATGTACATTATGCTACTACAGCGAATTCTATCATTGTTGATAAGGATGGAAACGCAACTGGTGTGAAGTGCACAAAGAAAGATGGCGGAACATTAACTGTCAATGCAAAGTCTGTCGTAATTTCTACTGGTTCTTTCGCAAATAATGAAGAACTCATGAAGGAAACATTAGGAGAAGATGTATATGCCAACTGTAACGTATTAGCTGGTTCTTATGCACCTGGTGTTGATATGATGTGGGATATTGGCGCTGACAAGGGTGAATTGTTAACAATGAACCATGGTGTTACAACACAGGGCTGTGATGATGAAGTTGTTTCTCAGTTAACACTCAACTCTCCAATTCTCTGGGTCAATAACCAAGGGAAGAGATTCATGAATGAAGATCTATTGAAAGACACAGTTGAATTTACATCTTCTGTCATTGCACAGGGTGGCTATGCATATACAATCGTTGATCAGGCTACAGTAGATAGATGGACAGACATGTCTCAGGAAAATACTGGTACTTGGGTACATTACTGGGATAGATTTGGTATCGTTGATGAAAATGGTAACCCAACAATTTATCATGCACCTATCAGCAGTGATGATTGGAAGAGTGGTTTTGATCAGTTGACAGAAGCAAATGAAGGTGGCGTATTTGATACACTTGAAGAAGCTGCAGCATTCATTGGATGTGATGTTGAAGACTTGCAGGAAACAGTAGATAACTACAATAGCTATGTGAAGAGTGGCAAGGATGAAGAATTCTTCAAGTCTAAGGAATCTTTGAAATATTCTGTTTCTGAAGGTCCTTACTATGTAACAAAGGGACATGCTGGTGTATTAGGTGCTCTTGGTGGAGTGAATACAAATGAAAAGCTTCAGGTATTGAATGAAGATCATGAAGTCATCAAGAATCTTTATGCAACGGGTAATAACGTTTCTGGTATCTCTTATGGTACATATCAGGATGTTGAAGGTGTTGGTCTAGGATTCTCATTGACATCTGGTAGACTTGCTGGTATTCAAGCCGCAAGAAACGCTGGATATGATGTTGAAGATGACACAACAGCATTAACAGACACTGGTAAAGAAACAATGAAGACAGCTACAGAACGTGGCATGAATGGTAATTTAGAAAGTCATTAATTCTTTAGGAGTTTCAAGAAATAAAAACAGCTTTAGATGGCATAAATAAGCCTTTTGAAGCTGTTTTGTATTTTGCGGGTGATTATCGTAATTTTTTCTTTTTTCATTCAATTTTACTTGAACTATGACCATTCTCAATTTATATTATCATTACTAGATATTTCCTTAATAGAAAGGAGCCTTGTGTGAGACACTATGCAAATAATGGAACAGACTCCGCATTTAATAGAGAGTTGAAATACTCACAATTATTACAAGAAAAAAATGACAGTGAGCAATTTATAAAATTAATCGCACCTAAGTATTTAGGTGTTTATGTCGTGGATAAACAAACAGATCATTTTCGAGAAATCATTACACCAGAATATTTTCCGACACTTTCTGAAGTGGATGACTGGAAGTTTTCAATGGTATTAAATTTGTATCGTAATCGATTTGTGAAGGAATCTTATCGTGCTGTATTTGATCATGTGATGGATTATGAATATGTTTATTCTGTTTTGAAGGAAAAATCAGAACTATGTTATCTTTACCGCAAGATGGATGGGGATTTAGTAAAGCTGCAAATTAAATCTTATTCAAAGCAGGACGAGAATTTATCTATCTGGATCTTTACGAGTGAAGAGAGTGATGATGCAATTTATGAATCGTTAGGAACTGCGAGATGGAAAATCATCTTTGATGAAGATGAAAATCCACTTACATATCATGGCAATCATGCATTATGTCGAATGTTCCAGTATGCGTATGAAGATTTTTTGAGTGGTTTTCGCTCTTTTTTGTCGTATGTACATCCAGAGGATGTGGATAAAGTAAAACAATCCATTGATCAATTTAAAGCATTACGCAATCTTAATGAACAACATGATGATGAATTCCGATTGAGAAACTCGAATGGTGAATATCAATGGGTGCATTCCATTGGTAAAACGGTGTGGAATAAAAATGGAAAGATCAAGAGTGTCTGTGGAATCTTTATTGATATCAATGCGAGAAAACAAAAAGAAGAAAAACAGAGACGCATCATTGATGGTCTTGCCAATGAATATGTAACGATGTGGCTGATTCATGATGATCAGTCGTGTGAACTTTGCCGATATAAATATGCAGAATGGGTCATTCAAGAATCTCTTGATGCATTTAGTAAAATCAATCATTATACAGAATCGATGAGAGATTATGCAGAACACTATATTGATGAAGAAAATCGTGCACAGTTCTTAAAAGACACAGCATATGAAAAAGTGTTGAAAGAAATTGAAGAAAATCCAACGTATCAAATCATTTATCAGAGAAATGCTTATGGTCAGTTAGCGTATTATCAGATTTCCTTTGCGAAACTAGATGAAAATGATCATTCATTTGTCATGGGATTTAAAGATGTGAATGAAGTCGTTCTGGAAGAAATCAAAAAGAATGATCAATTGGAAACTGCTTTACATAAAATTGAAAGAGAAAAAGATATTCTTGATAAGTTATGTTCTGACTTTACGGCAGTATATTTTATTGAGTTGAATTCTAAAACATTTGAATCCGTACATATTTCTTCAAATACAAATGCAGAAGAAATTCTGAAAAGACAAGTGTTCTATAATTTTGATAATTATAGTAAACGATATGCAACTTTATATATTTCAGAGAATGAACAACATGAGTTTCTCGATTGGTTTAACTGTGAAAATCTGAAAAAGAACTTAAATGAAAATGGTCGTATTACGTACCACTATCAAAGTCTTTCCAATAAAAGTCATCAGAAGTTTTTTGAAGCACAGGCAGTAAAAGTAAGAGAAGATGAAAAGCATTGTTATGCACTTCTAGGTTTCCGATATATTGACGATATCATGGAAAAAGAAAAAGCAATTCAAAAGCAAATTCAGCAGGCATATGAAGAAGTGAATGAAAGTAATGAAATCATCTCTACAATTGCGAAATCATATTGTTCCATCTATTTGATTAACCTTGAAAAAGATGAATATGAAGAGATATCTCATGACAATGAAGTACATCATTTCACAGGGAATAAAGGCTGTGCGTCAAAACGGTTTAAAGAAAGATGTGAAGAGAGTGTTGCGTTTGAATATCGAAACATGTTGAATGAATTCACAAATTTTGAAACGATTCGAAATCATTTGTCGAAGGATGATGAAACGGTTACGGAATATAAGATGCTTGATGGCAACTGGCATCGTCTTGTATTGATTGCGAAAAATCGAGATGAAAATGGAACTGTAGTTGAGATCCTTTGTACGATACGCAGTATTAGTGAAGCGAAGCGAAGAGAATTGAATTTGCATTATGAAGCAGAAGAAGCAAGACGTGAAGTGGAAGCAAAGAATCGATTCCTTTCTAATATGTCTCATGATATCCGTACACCATTGAATGGAATGATTGGAATGTTACGTATGTCAGATCAATATCCAAATGATTTAGAGATGCGTCGTTCATTAAAAACAAAAGTGAATGAATCTTTGGATTATCTTGTGACTTTAGTAAATAATATTCTGGAATTGAATAAGCTTGAAACAGATGTATCAGCAGTCACATGTATGCCTTTGCCTATTGTTGATACTGTGCAGGATGCATGTGTGAAATCATGGAAAAAAGCGAAAGAAAAGAATATTGTGTTCCATATGGATATTGATCAAACAAATATCCAATATCCATATGTCATTAGTAATGCTCTATATATTAATAGAATCATAGCGAACTTGGCTGAAAATGCGGTGAAGTTTACAGAGGAAAACGGAAACGTTGTTGTCTACTACAGAGAAGTTGATCATGATGATACGCATGTAACGGTAGAGTTTGGATGTAAAGATAATGGTATTGGCATGTCTGAAGAATTTATGAAGCATGCATTTGATGCATTTTCGCAAGAAAAAAAGACAAGTCGTTCTACATATGAAGGCAGTGGATTAGGTTTAGCTATCGTAAAAAAACTGGTGGATAAGTTAAATGGAACCATTGAAGTAAACAGTAAGAAAAATGTTGGTACAGATATTAAAGTGTGTATGACTTTTGCAATTGGAGAAGAGATCAAATATGACAATCCAGCAGAGAATCATTTCAGCTTAGAAGGTTTGAGAGCACTTGTTGTGGAAGATAATGAATTGAATACGGAAGTTGTGAAATTCTTTCTTGAAAACAATGGAATCATTGTGGATTGTGTTGAAGATGGTGTACAGGCATTGGAGTGTTTTGAAAAGTCTAACCCTGGATATTATGCGATGATATTGATGGATGTTTTGATGCCTAGAATGAATGGTCTAGAAGCTACGAGAAGAATTCGTTCTCTACAAAGGAAAGATGCTTCTTCGATTCCGATTATCGCAATGAGTGCAAATGCTTTTTCGGATGATATCATGCGTGGAAAACTGGCTGGTATGAATGACTATCTTGCCAAGCCGTTAGATGAAGAAATGTTGATTCGTGCAATTAGAAAATGTTTGAAATAGAAGGAAGTGATTTTATGAGTCAGAAAGTTTTGATTGAAGATTTGCTGAAATATAAATTTCTAGAAAACCTGCAGTATAACCCAAGTGGGACAGTGCTTGCATACCAGGTTGCAAAGAGCGATGAAAAGAAACAAGGATATCGTAGAGATATCTGGATCATTGAAAATGGTATTTCTAAACAGCTTACATCCACAATAGATGCAACGATTGTGTGCTGGCTGGATGATGAAACTTTACTGTTGCAAAGAAGTACAGAGGATACAGAAGCATATACAACAGATCTCTATCAGATTTGTATTCATGGTGGAGAAGCAATGAAGTATTTCACATTGCCATTTGCGATGAATGCATTGAAAGTTGTAGATGAGAAAACATTGACAGCTACAGCTACAATCGATATGCATGCAGCTGACGTATACAAAATGAATGAAACTGATAGAAAGAACTATCTAGAAGCTGCGAAAGATGAAAAAGAAAACTATCAGGTCGTTGATGAATTGCCTTACTGGTATAATGGGAAACATTTTATCAATGGTATGCGTAATGCATTGTTTGTGGTGCATTTAGATCCTATGCATGTGGAACGTATTACAGAACCTTCTTTTGATGTGAGTGAATTTATTGTAGAAGGAAATAAAGTAATCTATACAGGGCAAGATCGTCATGCGCGTGAATCTTTGTTTAATCAGGTGTATGCATATGATGCTGAAACAAATGTCATTGAAACAATCTATTCCAAGAATGATTACACTTTTTCTAAACCATTTGTAATGCATGATCAATTGTATGTGCATGCTACAGATCACAAAGAATATGGTGTCAATGAAACAACAAAGATCTGCAAGCTGGAAAAAGAAAACGTTACAGAACTATTCAAACCAGAGGTATCTTTATACAGCTCCATTGCTTCAGACATGGCATTGGGTGGAGGTAAAGGATATACAACTTTGCATGATCATTACTATACCCTTGCGACAGAAGACTATGAAACTGTTATCTATGACTATAACCAGCAATTTAACTTAACAATTATGAAACCAGAAGGATATACAATGCAATGCTTTGATATCAAGAATGATCAGATTGCATTCATTGGAAGTACATGGAATCATATTCAGGAAGTGTATGTAATGGACATGGATGGAAATAATATCCGTTGTTTAACGCATCATAATGATGCAGCAATGAGCAATCGCTATATTGCGCGTCCGCAAAAGATGACTTATGTTTCTGCAGGGGAAACGTTAAATGGATGGGTACTGTTACCAATGGATTATGATCTTAGTCAGAAATATCCTGCGGTATTTGATATTCATGGTGGACCTAGAGCTGCATATGGGGAATCTTTCTTCCATGAAATGCAGGTCTGGGCGAGTGAAGGATATTTTGTATTTTTTACAAATATTAGAGGATCTGATGGTAGAGGCGATGCGTTTGCGGATATTCGTGGATTGTATGGTGATGTTGACTATAAGAATTTAATGGATTTTACAGATGCAGTATTGCATCACTTTCCAGCAATTGATCCAGATAGAATTTGTGAAACGGGTGGCTCCTATGGTGGTTTTATGACAAACTGGATCATTGGCCATACAGATCGTTTCTGTTGTGCAGTGAGTCAAAGAAGTATCTCTAACTGGATTTCTAAGAGCTTCATGAGTGATATTGGTCCTTACTTTAATCCGGATCAATGTGGAGCATCTTCTCCATTTGCATTTGATACATTGTGGGAACATTCTCCTTTGAAATATGCTGAGAATGCGAAAACACCTACATTGTTTATTCATTCTGACCAGGATCATAGATGTCCTTTACCAGAAGGCATGCAGATGATGCAGGCATTAGCACTGAAAGGGATTGAAACGAGAATGTGTATCTTCCATGGGGAAACACATGAATTGAGCCGTAGTGGTAAACCAAAGCATCGTATTCGTCGTTTAACAGAAATCACGAACTGGTTTGATAAATATGCAAAATAAAAGTGCAGTTATTGACTGCATTTTTACTTGAGATCAAATGTAATAGATGCTTGATGTTGTTTGTAGTTTAAATTAAGGATTGCACCATTGATCATTGTGAAATGTGGATTTGTGTGTCCGATATCTGCATCATAGATCACAGGAATATCTTCACATGAAGTTGTGAGTGCTTCTTGATAGCTCATGCCTGTTTCACTGGATTCAAACAGTGTTCTTCCAACAATGATTGCTTTTGTGTTTTCAAACCATCCAGCATAGCGCATTTGAATGAGTGTTCGATAGAGCACTTCTGCACTGAGTGAGAAGTTATCAAAATACCAGATAAATCCGTCATTTGCATACTTTTCAACAAATTTCTTTGTGCCATCATCTCATTCTTTCCAAAAATCATACATAAGAAAAGCACCTACCATTTCTGATTGGTGCTCTAGCCTCTTTTTGTATCTTTATCTGTAAATCTTTATAAATTCATCTGGTGTAATCGCAGGAACCTCAGAATTTTCGAAATCTCTTACATTGCAAGTGATGATGTAATCAGCTCCGACCTCTTTTGCACATTTATCCTGCAGACAATCCTCGAAATCCTCAAAGAAATCTTTCTCGATTGCGTCAATGATCTCTTCCTGTGATGCAACTGCAACAGTAAATATTTCACATAAATCTTTTAAATTTTGTCTGCGAACACTGTCACTGCGCTTTCTTAGCACGTACCAGAGAGTGGAAAGTGTATGAAATGCAATGTAACCAGTACATTCACCAATTGCACACTTTCTAACAATTTCTACAGATTGTTCAAGATATGGATCCTCTCGATTCGTAATGTAATTTAGAAGAATGTTTGTATCAATCAATAGTACCGAATTTTTCATTCATCGCATCCTCTCTTTCGGCTTCATAATCAATTGTCCCCGTAGTAGCTTTTCTGGATGCCTCGAGCCTTGTAAAAGCTTCTAACTTGCTATTGTTATTTGTGTGCGGATCTGAAAGCGGTGCTTTGATAATGAACGGAATGCTTCTTTCTCTTAATGCAGTTCTGGTAAAAGTCTCGTAAAAAGTCTGCTTTGTCTGACCCATTGCATCAAGCATTACACCCAGCTCTTCGTAAATTGAGTCTTCTAATCTGATACTGATGGTTTTCATTTTGAGCATCTCCTTTCTTTGCTTGAAACAATTATACGCCAATTTGACTCAAATAGCAAGCAATGGCATTCTATTTAAGGTCGAATGTAATAGATGCTTGATGGTGTTTGTAGTTTAAGTTAAGGATTGCACCATTGATCATTGTGAAATGTGGATTTGTGTGTCCGATATCTGCATCATAGATCACAGGAATATCTTCACATGAAGTTGTGAGTGCTTCTTGATAGCTCATGCCTGTTTCACTGGATTCAAACAGTGTTCTTCCAACAATGATTGCTTTTGTGTTTTCAAACCATCCAGCATAGCGCATTTGAATGAGTGTTCGATAGAGCACTTCTGCACTGAGTGAGAAGTTATCAAAATACCAGATAAATCCGTCATTTGCATACTTTTCAACAAATTTCTTTGTGCCATCAAACTTTGTTCCAATTAAATCTTTTAATACATCAATACATCCACCAATGCATCGACCAGATGTGGATAATTCTTCTTGTGTACAGTTCCATTGAACTTTTGTATCTGGAACAAATCCTTCTACATCCCATGGCAATGCTTTCTGATATTCTGGATAGTTTGTCTGTTCAACAAGATTCCCTTTGATGATTTCGAGATTGTTTGTAACGAATTCTGGTAGTGGTCTTAGATCATAGCTGGATCCTCCATTGAAACCGTAGATCGTAGCGACATCGCATAGTGTTGTGTATGGATATAGAACACCTGTTGGATCACTTGCACCCATAATGAATTTTGGGTGTTTTTTTAATGTTTCAAATGAAATGTATGGAATCATTTCGTTTAAGAAATCTCCGCCTTTTGCACACATTACAAAATCTACTTCTGGATCTTGGAAGAGTTGATTTAATTCATCTCCTCTTTGTTTTGCGCTTCCTCCTCGTGGATCATTGACTCTGACGTGCTGTGTTTCTTTGATGTTGTAACCTTGCTGTTTGAGTGTATCTAAACAGGCATCAAAGCTTTCTAAATCTTTTCCTGCACCTGCACTTGGTGCACAGATTCCTATTGTTGAACCGTTTGTTAAAAATGATGGATAAATCATGTGTAACTCCTTTTGAAAATATTATAGAGGAAAATGAGATGGATGGGGAAGGGATGACTATATTTAGTAAATAATTTAGTTTTAAAAGCAGCTGAAAATTAAAATGAATATAGTTATCAAGCATGGATCGCCATCATAGCAAAGATTGACATTGTACTGTATAATTTACTTTGAATTGTGAAAAAGGAGGGTAAAATGCTAAGGTATGTATGCAAAACATGTGATAATCTATCGTGTGAAACAAGCATTTGCCCTATTTGTGGCAATAGAACAACTCTAATTGAAACAAAGATATTCTGGTCAAAAAAATATAATACGCCTTCATTTGAAGAAGGTGAGGACTGTGTTGAGATTGCAACAGATATTAGACCGGTCTTTGCGGAAGAAAGACTGTTGTTAGAAGTGCTAAGTGGTCAACCAATGAAATATGCTGGACGTTCTGTATGGAATGCGGGTGCTAACAGGTACATTATTGATGGCAAGAAAGTAATGGTACCTTATGGCGAGTATATAAAAAATAGTGACAGTGAAAAAATTATTAACGAATTGAAAAAATATACAGAACAGAATCAACAATACGTTGATTCGTTTATGCAACAGGAATATATTCGCAACTTTTTAGAAATTAATAAAGTAAGATTACATACAATAACAAATGAAGCAATAGAATATATTCGTGAAAAGGCGCAAGGATGGAACATGGATGAAATGTTTGTTTCATTTAGTGGAGGTAAAGATTCTACTGTAACAAGCCATCTTGCTATGACAGCATTGAATACAAAAAAAGTATTACATATTTATGGTGATACGACATTGGAATATCCAACTTCATCAGTATATTTGAAAAGATTTAGAATTGAAAACAATACAACTCCAGTCCTTGTTGCTAAAAATAGCGACCAGGATTTTAATAACTTGTGTGAAGTAATTGGGCCGCCAAGCCGCGTAATGAGATGGTGTTGCACAGTATTTAAAACAGGTGCTATAACAAGAAAAATTGAAACAACATTTAAAAATAAAAATAGAATATTAACATTTCAAGGAATAAGGAGAAATGAATCTAAATCAAGAAGTAAGTATGATAGAGATTCGAATAATTCAAAAATCAAAAAACAAGAAGTAATTTCTCCGATTATTGACTGGCTTGATTTTGATGTTTGGTTATATTTGCTTTCAAATGGGTTGGATTTTAATGACGCATATAAACAAGGTTTTTCGCGTGTAGGGTGCTGGTGCTGTCCAAACAATAGTTCTTGGTCAGGATTTTTATCCAGTATCTATATGCATGAAGAATATGTGAAGTTTTATAACATTCTTTATTCTTTTGCAAAAAAGGTTGGAAAAGAAGATTGGAAAGAATATGTTGACGATGGTAAATGGAAAGCTAGACAAGGTGGAAATGGTTTAGAAATAAGTAATAATGCCATTGTTTCATTTGCTCCATGTGCTTTGGAAGATAATGCTTATAACTTTGAGTTATCTCGCCCTATTGATGAACGTTTATATACACTATTTAAACCTTTTGGAACTTTAGATTTTAGTATTGGTAATAAACGCTTAGGGGAAGTTTATGTTCTTGAAAGAGTAACTAATCAGCCTTTACTTAAATTGACAGGAAGAATTGGAAAGAATACATTGAAAGTTTCCGTTCTTAAGACAACAGTAAATTTTAAAAATAAAACAATTTCTGAATCGTTGATTAAAGATCAAATTACTAAATATCAAACTTGTATTGGATGCTCAGCTTGTCAAAGTGTTTGTAGATTTGATGCATTAAAAGTGGTGAATCTTTCAAAAGGAAATGTTTCTAATGATTCGATTTCCTATACGATTGATTTTTCAAAATGTGTCGGATGCTTAGAATGTGTTAAACATTTTGATAACGGATGTTATATGAAAAAAGTTCTTCGTACTAAGAAAGGTGACTGAAATGGATAAATTTCGTTTAAAACGTCATGGCACTTTTTCCATTCGTGAAGGATGGATTGAAAAAGCTATGCATGAAATAAAAGCAAATCAAACTGGAAAATCTATTTTTGGAAAAGAAGTTGGTGTTACTAATCTTGGTATTGGTGCTAACATGGTTTCTTCTTTAAGATATTGGATGGTTGCATGTGGGTTATTTGACAGCAAAAAATCAGAATTAACTGAATTTGGAGAGATTCTATATGCCTACGATCAATATTTAGAAGATATTTTTTCATGGTGGATGATTCATTTGAAATTATTAACAAATCATGTGGATGATATTAAATTGCATGATGCACCTGTTTTTTATGTAGCTTTTAATGAATTTGATGCAAAAAACTTCAAAAAAAATACTCTTATTCAATGGTTTGAAGAATATGAATATGAATTGGGGTTTGAAGCATCAAGTGAAGCAAATGTAGAATCTGATGTGTCAGTTTTCTTGAAAACCTATATTGAAGAACCTGTTGACAATCCAGAAGATAATTTGAGTTCGCCATTAGGTAAACTTGGTTTACTAAAAAAAGTAGATAGAGATACATATGAATTTACAAAACCGGATTTTTCACAGTTAAATTATTTGATCGTATATTATTCTTTGATTCTTTGTCTGAAAAATAAGAGTGGAAATAGAGCAAATTCAATTAATATAGATGATCTATGCAAGAGTAGTATTTCACCAGTTAAGCTTTTTAATTTGAATGTGAATATGCTGAATAGATATTTAGAGCAAATGAAGCAACATGAATTGATTACTTTAAATAAGACTGCAGGATTAAATATGATTTATATTAATGAAGGTAAATCTGAAAGAGAAATATTTGAAGAATATTTCAAGGAGAAAACAGATGACATATTCTGATTTGATAGGAGTAAAAGAGCAATTTAAAAATTCTGTAAATATAGAATATGATCTAATGGATTTTAAAAAGCTTGCAGAATATATTCCTACAGAAGATATTTGTGAAGTTATAAAGTACTACTTTGATTGCATTGAAGATAGTCATTTTAATCGTGCGACAATTTTAGAAGGCCCATATGGTAAAGGAAAATCATATTTGGTTTTATCTTTAATTCAGCTGATGTTACTGGATTCTGATGAACCAAATGTGGAAACTTTTTTGTCTAATTTAGAGAAGGTTAATAAAGACATTTATAAGCAATATATTAGAATCAAAAAGAACCATTTTAAATTGTTACCTGTAATCATTAATAGTAACTATTCTCACTTATCACAAGCATTAAATATTGCCTTAAAAGATGCACTAGAACGTGTTAATCTAAGTAACTTGTTTCCTGATACTGCTTTTAAAGTGGCACATGATCTTTTAAATGGATGGAAAAGAGAAAATAGAGAATTAGCTAAAAATTGTTCAAGAAAATTAAAATTATCATTAAATAAAATTGAACAAGGATTAAATGAGTATGATGCAAATAGCTTGAGTGATTTTATTGCCTTGTACAACTGTATGCTAAAGGGACTTGGTTTAGAGTTTAATCCTTTTGTTAATGAAGACGTTGTAAAGAATTATGGTGATATTGCTTATAAACTAAAAGATTATGGTTATCATGGTATTTTTATAGTGTTTGATGAATTTAGTAAATTTATTGAGGCAGATAACAATACTCTTTCGAATGATTTGAAAATACTACAAGATTTGGCAGAAATGTCTACGCGTTCAAACTTAACTGCACAAATGCATTTGTGTTGTATTACACATAAAAGCTTGATTGATTATGCACGTGCGAGAAATAAATCTGTAAGTAATGCAATAAAAACTGTTGAAGGAAGATTTAAAGAAGTTCGATTTAATAGAAGTTTGAATCAGAATTATCATTTAATCTCTCTTTCATTAAATAAAAATGAAGCTGCAAATAAATTGAAAATTGATGATATAGATAAGTATTTTGAATCTGGTTTATTTAGTGAAGAAACGAGAGATGTTATTTCACGAGGCTGTTTTCCGTTGAATCCATTTACAACGTTTGCTTTAGTAAATATATCTGAAAAGATTGCGCAAAATGAAAGAACATTATTTACTTTTATTTCAGATAATGACATAAATAGTCTTTCAACATTCTTAAAAGAATCAGAAGAAGGCTTATTCAATGTTGATAAAATCTATGACTATTTTGTGGAAACTATAAAAAAATCTGATGATGGAAATATTTCATCAATTTGTTACAAAGCAGAAACTAGTATTAATAAAACCGATAATATATTAGCTAAAAGATTATTGAAAACATTAGCTATTATGTTAATTATTAATAATGATTTATTCATTCCGACAAAAGAAATGATTGCTTTATCTTTGGATTGTTCTTTAGAAGATATCACAAAAGTATATGATATTTTAGAAAAGCAAAGTATTCTTAAGACGGATGGCGACAATACGATTAAATTTGCTATATCTGGTAGTAGAGAGGTAGATGCAAAATTAGAGACTCTGATTCCATCAAAATCAAAACTTGAAAACATATCAACAATTCTTAATCAAATTT
>ERZ1026880.147-NODE-147-length-40258-cov-6.574659_pt1 | contig 40258 bp, 61 predicted proteins | sample MGYA00380170_ERZ1026880 | MGnify/ENA primary metagenome ERZ1026880 (study PRJEB33269, sample SAMEA4719806) | human gut metagenome | biome: human-associated habitat; feature: organic feature; material: feces | place: Cameroon | collected 2013-10 ...
ATATATATGGCCGACTTTCGAGGGAAAAAGGCCCTCCTGGCTCAGGATAGGGCACTTTGCGAAGGCATAAGGAAAGATGCAACAGTCCACGTTGATTTACGAAAAATCCCCTTAGATAAGGGCTTTTTTTGTGTCGAAAGAATTATTTAGCGACTGAATTTTCATGGTTTCCAAATAATATTGGTGCTTGGGGACTGATTGTTTCTTGCCAAGCTGGGCGGAGCGGAGATGTGTCCTCTGACTCCGCCGCCTCTTTACAGAAGGAGAAACGATGCCAAGCAAATACGGACCGAAAGTCGAGAAGTTCTACCATTCGACACAATGGCGGAAATGCAGAACCGCCTTTGTCGCATACAAGCACGGAAAATGCGAGATATGCGGAAAGACAGGAAGCCTTGTCCATCACAGAGTCCATCTGAACGAAGAGAACGTAGACGATCCTTGGATTTCGCTGAATTTCGACAACCTCGAACTCCTCTGCAAGGACTGCCACAACAAGATTCATGCCGATTTTGATTCCGGAAGGGATTCGAAGCCGACAGTGGTCGAGTTCACCCCTGATGGGAATGTCATTGTCAGGAACAAGAAATAGTCCAATCATTGGGCAGTGGTGCCTTACGCCGCCGAAGGCACCCGCCTGCCAAAACCATATAACATGCCTCTCGGAGACAGGCACTCCGTCGGCCTCCTTTACTACTTTGCACCGGCGGCACTTTATTAAAAAACGCGAGGTACAACCATGAAAGGCACATTCATTCTCAAGATGATCACAACGCTCGTATTCATCGCTGCGTTGCTATATATGGCTGGTCTTGTCTGGACAGCCGTCAAAGGAGGGGAGACACCGGAAGGAGTAGCCTTCTTCTATCCGTGGCTTCCCAGATAAACGACACGACACAAAGAAAGGGAAAAGTACCATGAACAAAGAACAAGAAACAATCCTAGACGTTAAAGAACCGACAATTGCAGATTTTGAAGAAACAACAGTATCGAAGACCAAGAAGAACAAAATGGCCGATACGGCTAAAGTTGTCAAGGAATTCATTCCAAAGATAGAGATGGTTCCGATTTCGGAACTAAAGGAATACGCCAACAACCCCAGAATCAACGATCAAGCTGTCGAACAGGTGAAGGAAAGCATCAAGATGTTCGGAATGAACGTTCCTTTGACCATCGACAAGAACAACGTAATAGCAACAGGTCATACAAGATTGAAGGCTCTTGTCGAACTCGGAGCAACCGAGGTTCCGTGTATCCGCCTAGATAAACTGACAGATGCCGAGATTGACGCATGGCGTGTCGTCGACAACAGAACAGCAGAATTCGCCGCATGGGACTGGAAAAAGCTCGAAACGGAGTTAATGAAGATAGCTGGAAATGAAATCGACCTTTCCATGTTCGATTTTGAGATTCATTCAGAAAGAGAAAAAACAGAAGACAAGAATCTTGATGACTTTACTCCAGAAGTTCCAATTATTCCTAAGGCCAAAAAAGGCGATATTTATATACTAGGCTCTCATAGGCTCATGTGTGGAGACAGCACAAGCAAAGAAGATCTTGACAAGCTTTGCCAAGGAAATCTCGCCGATTTAGTCGTAACCGATCCACCATATAATGTTGACTATAACAAGAACAAAAACGGAAGAATCGAAAACGATAAGATGAGCGAGGAAGACTTCTACAAATTTCTTTTGGAAGTTTATAAACAAATGGCCGGTCACTTGAAACAAGGCGGCGCATTTTACATTTGGCATGCAGATGTAGGTGGTGGGGTATTCCGTACTGCCATGGCAAAAACAGAGGGCATGTTAGTGAAAGAAACACTAATATGGGAAAAAAATCACTTCACATTGGGAAGACAAGATTACCAGTGGCAGCATGAGCCTTGCCTTTACGAATGGAAAGAAGGTGGCCCTCATTATTTCATAGACAGCCGAAGCGAATCTACAATTCAAAAAGTGCGCTCGTTTGATATCGATAGAGCAGAACCGGAACAGATGCGAGCACTCTTACATGAGATTCAAGACAATTGGGAAACAACAGTGCTTCACTACAATAAGCCGACTGCTAATGACCTTCACCCGACAATGAAACCAGTGGCACTTATGGGAAGGCTAATCAGCAATTCAAGCAAAATCGGCGATATCGTATTAGACCAATTTGGTGGCTCAGGATCAACACTTATCGCTTGTGAAAAACTTGGAAGAAAGTGCCGCATGATGGAATTAGATCCAAAGTACGTAGACGTTATCATCAACCGATGGGAACAGATGACAGGAAGAAAAGCGGAGCTGGAGGCGAAGTGACATGGCCGAGGAAAAGACACGCAAAGGAAGCCGATGGGGAGGAGCTAGGAAAGGTTCAGGAAGAAAGCCAAAGAATGCGATGCCTAAAGAATATGTCCCAGGTCCCGGAGAAGGTTTTGTTATCAGTGGGAGGACAAATTCAGGTGGTGCCAAGCCAGGCAGCACAAACAATATGTTCACTGATGCTCAACAAAAAATCAGGGAAGGAGTCGAGGCTATGTTCAAGATGGGCAAAGTCCTCAAATGTCCTACCGATTTAAGTGATGACGCAAAAGAAGAATGGAACCGACTCATGGCATGCTATGCCGCTCAGGAAAGTGATATCCTGTGCACGCTTGACATAACAATGATAAGGCTCTTCTGCGAATCAAAGGGAAGATACATGACTGCGTATAGGACATGGAAGGAACTTCTCCAGGGAAAAATAATTGTCGACAACGATAGAGTTCAAAAAATGATTGACAGATGCTTTAAGGTTATGGACAAGGAAACACAAACCATGAAAAGCCTTGCTCCTGACTTGTGCCTGACAATCTCAGGAAGAGCAAAAGCCGGCCTCCTTGCTGCAAAAGCAGAGCAAGAGCAGGATAGCGATGCGGCAAACGAATTGATGGCATTCTTTAGCGGAGCTAATGGCAAATGAGTGACCCATTAATCGATTATATTTCGGATATTAAAGAGAATCCGAAGCATTACTGCGACAAGATAAAAAGACTGTATCTAGGAATTATTGACCCAATTATAAAAGGTGTTGATCCTGACTTTTATTACGATCCTGAGCCAGGGAAACTTTTTGTTCGATTTTGCCAAGGCGACATTGTCGATGAAAAGAACCTTGCAGAGATGCTCTCGTTACAACCTGGAAGAGATGACCATGAGAGACTAAGAAACTTGCAAAAACATATTTTCTGTGGCTTTATTCGCCAAAGCAAAGGAGAATGGGCCGGAAAGCCTCTCATTCTGCACGCATACCAGAAAGCCTATATCTTTACCAAATACGGAATCAAATGGCGCAAAGGACATGCTCCGAAACCAGAGCTAGACAACAAGAGAAGATTCCAGGAAGTCTTCATGGTTGTCGGAAGAAAGAACGGAAAGACAACCCTTCAGTGTGCTGAGGGAATCTTCTCGCTCTTCTTCGAACCCGGAGCCGAAGTCTATGTTGCCGCGACCACATATCAGCAGGCACGAAGACTGTGGGACGGCGCAAAGGAAATGGTAGCCGCTTCGCCGGCATTATCATCAGTGCTCAAGAGCCGTGTATTTCCACAAGCTGAAATCTTTTTTCAATCATCGAAGAGTAAGACCAAAGTCCACAACACGAGCTCCTTCAAGTGCCTTTCCAATAATCCTAGAACACAGGATGGTCTGAACGTATCCACCGCCATCATCGATGAATGCCACGAGCTTCCGCGCTCGGTCTATGACGTCATCAAGATGGGAACATCCGCACGTATCGAGAGCTTCATCTCGCTTATTACCACAAGCGGATTCCTCAGAGGCGGACTCTTCGACACGGAATATGAGTACTCGGATGTGATTCTCAAGGGGAACGGAGGATCAAAGACACTGCTTCCGATTATTTATGAGCTTGACAAGGGAGACGACATCTGGAATCCGGAAAACTGGGTAAAGGCAAATCCGACATTAGGCGACATCAAGAAGGTGGCATACATGAAGGATCAGATGGAACGCGCCAAGCTTGACCTCTCCACCTTGAACGAAGTAAAGACAAAGGATTTCAACATCATCGGAGTCGATGCAACAGCATGGCTGACCGCCGAAGAAATCAACCAGCCGACTTCATACCCTGATGATGAAAGCCTCAGAAAGTTCGACTATGCGGATGTGATTGGCGGATTCGACCTCTCAAGAACAGGAGACTGCACTGCAGCGACGACTTTGCTATGGTCCACGGAAGAAAAAAAGATTATCGTCCATTCCATGTATTGGGTGACCGAGGATTTCCTCAATTCCGATGACTGCAGAAGAAGCGGAGTTCCATGGCGTGCATGGGTAGGAAAAGGCCTTGTGCGCATTGCGGGTGAACATCTCATCCCAAGTACACTTGTTGCGGACTATTTCCTTGAGGAGTTCCAAAAGCATATGTGGACATATGTTCACATCGGATACGATCCTTGGTCTTCGGCAGAATTGGTCGAAAAGCTTGAATTTATGGGCTTTTCTTCCGAAAAAGGCCTGAGCATGCAGGATAAGCCGAGCGCATGTCTCAGAGTGGTTAGGCAGGGAGCACAGACTCTTTCCCATCCGATGGAGTTCCTTCATGCACTGCTGAAGGCAAACAAGCTTGACTATCAGGGCAACCCTGTCACGAAGTGGATGTTGTCGAACGTTCAGCTTGTCCAGGACAGAAACGGCAATATGATGCCGGACAAAAGAAACAACAATTCAGCCCTCAAAATCGATGGCGCCGCCGTTATTTTAGATGCTCTCGCGGTTTTTTGTGAAAATGTAGATGGTTATCTACCCGGTCTTTTTGATGATTCAACCGGTGGAAACGGAGAACAATGACAATGGAAAAAAGAAACAGATTCTTCTCTTTCCTTAAGGGAAAAAAGAAGGCTTCCACCGCTCAGGATGACAAAGGCGTTCTCCTTGGCTTTGGCGGTGGATCAATCACTACAATCGACGAATGGGCCAAACAGGCAAACTCGACATACGAAAGCTGTGTCTCTTGCCTCGCAAAGCACATTTCGAAAATCAAGCCTGTGGTCTACTTCAAGGACGAAGAGAAGGAAAGAGCAAACACACTGAACCGCATACTGAACCTCAGACCCAACACGCTTCAGAGCGCGTCCGAATTCTACTACGCCATGGCAGACTGCTATTACAGGACCGGAATCGCAATGGCTCATCTTGTCTACGACAGATACATGAACCTTATCGGAATGGTTCCGTTAGACATATCTCTCATGGAAGTACGGAAATCCAGTATCGGAGATGAGGTCTGGCTCACATTGGTAGAGGCGGACGGCACGACAACAAAGGATCTTTACGAGAATTTCATCGTTCTTGTAAGGAAGCCGAACTGTTCGAATCCGTTCCTCACAAAGGATGATTCGATAGGAAAGATTGTAGGAGCGCTCAACTCCAATACCGATTCATTCGTCAAGGCGGTCACGGAGTCCCACTTCATCCGCTACATTGCCAAGATGGCGACAGTCACCGATGACAAGAAGAGGGAAAGCATGAGGGCCGACTTCACGAGTCAGCTTGAGAAGGACAGCAACGGACTTCTGATCATTCCCGGCGTACTGGACTTCCAACAGGTAAACACCAACCAAGGAACATATGCCAAACAGCCTGAGATGGATGACTTCCGCGATGAGATCTTCTCTTACTTCGGAATCACAAAGGATTTCGTGAAGGGAAAGTTCACCGAGAACGAATTCCAGGCGGTTTATGAAAATACGCTGGAGCCGTTCATCAATGACCTCAGACAGGAATTCACCTACAAGCTGTTCACCATGACGGAGATAGGACACGGAAATGAAATCCGCATTGAGACATCACCGCTTCAGACCGCATCGTTGGCAACAAGAATACAGCTTGCACAGGCAATCATGAGCTGCGGAATGTACAAGCCGAACGATGTCATGAGACTGTTGTATCAGGCTCCGATTGAAGGCGGCGACAAGGTCGTTCAGTCACTGAACTATGTCGATTCCGAAAAGGCAAACAAGTATCAGACAGGCGATGACGACAAGAAAGACGACAAAGAAGACAACAAGGAAGATGAAGACAAACAAGGAGGAAACGAAGATGCCAACTGAAAAATACAGACATTTCTTCGAGATTCATGCACGCTCCAAGGATGACGAAGACAAGGAATCCGGATGCGTGACAATCGAGGGCAAGGCAGTCACATTCAACGAGGAGACTCTTCTCTACAGAATGGGAGACACTGAAGTCTATGAGCAGATAGACAGCAAAGCCTTTGAGAATGCGGACATGAGAGACGTCGTGTTCGATCTCAATCACGATTGGGACAGAAGCGTTCCTCTTGCCAGAACGAGAAACAAGTCCCTGATCCTTGAGAAGAGAGATGACGGACTTTATTTCACCGCAAAGATTGACAAGACAAACGAAGACGGCATGAAGGTCTACAGGGCCATTCAGAGCGGTCTTCTTGATAAATGCAGCTTTGCTTTCACAATCGCCGAGAACGGACAGGAAATCACCGAGAAGTCCGGCGGGAGCGAAGCCGACAGTATTCACATCGTTGTCAAGAGTATTGACAGGCTGTATGACGTCTCAGCCGTCACTATTCCTGCATATGACAACACATCTCTGGGCGCAAGAAGCGCAAATGACAGGTTTGCCAAGGACGTGGAGACGTTCCGAGCATCGGTGGAGACCGACAAAATCAATGCCATGAAGAAGAGATTATTGTCAAAGTCGTTATGAGGCGAAAAAAGAAAGGAAAAACCGAAAATGAACGGAAAAGAATTCAAAGATGCAACCATCGAACTGCATAAGAGATTCGATGAGCTTAAAGCAAAGGTCGCTATCACGACCAAAGAAGACGAACTCAAGGAACTTGGCGCCGAAATGGACGAAGTCTCCGCGAGACTCAATCAGTTGATTGGCGAAAGAAGAGCCACCATGAAGGAAGAGAAGCTTGACTTCACCAAAATTGCCGATGACAAAGCCGATGAAATCGAACAGAGAGCTACTGATCTTTTAGCCGGCAAGGCTGTCAAGATGAGCTTTGCCTCTGTCAATCAGAGAGCAAAGACCACCGATACTGGCATTCTCATCCCCAAACATTATGACAACAACATCCGTGAGCAGATTTTCCCCACTGTCTCCTCCATCTATGACATGTTCACATTCATGAATGTCGATGGCGGAGAATCCTTCACTATGCCATTCGAAAAATCCAAGGCCGAAGCGGGTGTCACTGAAGAAGGAACACCATATCATGATATCGAAGGTTCCTTCGACTATGTCGAAATCGGCAAGAAGAAACTCACCGCATACTTCGAAATCTCCGAAGAAATGCTTAAGCTTCCCAAAGCCGACTATGAAGCCTACCTCAGAGCCGAACTTTACAAGGCTCTCAAGAGAAAGATCATCTCTCTTGCCATCAATGACGATGGCACAAATGGCTTTGCAGGTATCCTCTCTTCCAATGCCAACACATTGAAGGTCTGCCCTGCCGAAAAGGACTTCACTATTGATGCGATGGACAGCAAGCTCCTGAGAAAGATTCAGTTCGCCTATGGCTATGCCGATGAGGTCGAAGCTCCTGAGACCTTGTTCATGAACAAGAATGACATCAGAACCCTTGCCCTTCTTGATGGAAAGAATCAGCAGTATGCCTATGATTTCGATTCCAAGAGAAAGACATTGGACAATGTTCCGTTCTGCACACCTTCTGTCATTGCCGGATACAATGCTGCCAAAGCCGCGATGTGCGGTTTCTACGGAGACGTTTCCACATACACTATCGCCATTTTCTCCCCTGTCGAGGTTCAGAGATCCACTGACTACAAGTTTAAAGAGAACATGGTTGCCTACAGAGCATCCGTGTTCGTCGGTGGTGCCCCCTCTGCATTGTGCGGTCTTATGAGACTCAAATCCAAAGGCGCCTAAACTGAAGCAAGACAATAAAGCCGAATAACTGAAAGAAGGAAAGAGACATGATTGCAAGCAAACCGATTTTCACTAACGATCAGATGAAGAGCATTCTTAATCTTGATTATGATTACAGCGATACGGACAGACTTCAGCGTCTGTCTCTTTCCGCTTCTCAGTATCTTCTCGAACACACCGGATATGACTGGAGCAAGGACTCAACAGTCCATCCTCTCGCATCCGACTGTGCCGAGATGTTCGTCAAGCAGAGATGGTACGAAGGAACACAGTATGAGAAGGAATACGATTTCACGATGGGCATCCAAGACGATCTCTTCCAGCTCGGACTGATGGTAAGAAGTGAGGGACTCATATCATGATCGGATACAAGTACCCAAACAAGGACCGAAGAATAAAGGTCTACCGCCTTATCAGGACCGAAAAAGATGACGGAACGATTGTCACCGAAAAGCACTATGTCCATCCGAAGGGAACGGAACTGAAGGCCTACATGGTAGGGGTTGTCGCTCAGTCGCAGAACAGTCCGACAAAGATACCTGTCAACCAGACATCGTTCGTCGTTAACTGGAAGGACTCCATCAGCACCGAATGTTATATCGAGAACTGCGGAATCACATACCAGATAACCGGAATCGATCCGCTCGACTACAGGAAGACCGAGATGAGAATCGTAGGGCAGTCCACAACTGCTCCTTCGTTCGATTCAGTCACATACGCGGAGGCCTAGCACATGAGACTTGCAGAAGCACAGAAAAAGGCAGTCTCCGAGATAAAGGAGATTCTTGACAATGCCGGTCTTGTGAACGCAAGGACCGCAAAGAAGAACGATGGGAAGATACGATACTACTACAACAGAGGTGAGACGATCACCACAGATGGCACTGAGACGCTTGTAATCTATGGAATAGCTTCGATGACAGGAACGGGAAGAGCGGACTCCGAGAACTTCGGATACGTGACCGACATCGCCATCGACATCCTCACGCATCAGGACGGACAGTCAAAGAAGATCCTTGACCTTATCGAGACAATCGAGAACGAGGCGATGAAGAAGGGCTATTACATGGACATGGACTCACAGGAAACGTTCGACGGAACCCGTGTGGTCCAAAGACTTAGTTACACGCTGTCGAAGACCGTTTATTAAAGAAAGGACAACAGAATATGTTTTCACAAGTAAGATTATTCAAAGTCACCGGTCATGCTGCCACCGGTGCACCTACACTTGACACAACTGCAGTCAAGCTTCTCGAACCCGGTACATCCGAGAGAGAGGTCAACAACATCTCCATCTCTCTTGAACCGGAATCCACTTCAAGAACTTATAAGGCCGACAATGTCACCGACGTCGATGAATATGTCAGCTCTTATAACGGAACACTGACTTGCTATGGCATTTCGCCCGAAGCACAGGAACTGCTTTTCGGATATGTCAAAGACAAGAACGGAAACCTTGATCTTGTCGTGAACGGAGAGAAGAACCACATCTGTCTCTTCTTCAGGGCAAAGGATGAGAAGGGAAAGAAGTATCAGGGATGGATCTATGACTGTGTCTTCAAGAATCCGAACATTAGTGGAGCTCAGCCGAGCGATACTCCGGAAGAGACTTCCATCAGCTTTACGGCCAACATCCTCACAGTCAACGGAAAGTCCAAAATTGGCGCACATGTCTATGAAGGCATGACAGGCTATATTGCCGAAGGTACAGAGCCGACGTCCACTGACTTATACGTTTCCGAAGCCGCGGCCTAATGACAAAGGAGACACACGATAATGATCAAGGAACAATTTAGAAAACACCGCCTTTCCAATTCGCTTATCTGGGAAACGCACTATTTCCCGGAAATCACCGGAATGGATTTCGTGAAGGCGAGTGCCAAATACAAAGACGATCCGACTCTTCTTCTATGGGCATATGCCGCAATGAGATTCGCCGGAGATCCTGAACTTATGGGGAAGGATCCGAGATTCTGTGCCAATGACATCATTGGCGAGGTCGAATTGACCGACCTAACTGATCCTGATGGCGAATTCCTGGCAGTCATGACCAGACTTTTCAACGAGATGTCGGACGGCTCAAAAAAAAAGTAATCAATCAGGGCTCGGAAGCCTTGGGAGACACACAGGCTAGGTTTGAGATAATGTTCGCATTCCACGTCACTGGGCTTCCTGAGTCGCTTCTGAGCCTTTGGTCTATGAAGGACCTTAACGAATACATGGACTACTTCAACGACAGGGCAAACAACAAGAATAGAAAGAAGAAATACACCGAAGGAAACCTCGGAAAGATACTGTAGGGGGTAACGAAATGGCAGACGATGAACTCGGATGGAAACAGCTCGAAAAACTCCCTGAGAAGCTCAAGGAAGCCGCCTACGAAGCAGTAAGCGAAGTGACCGAGGAGAAAGCCAAGGAAGTATATTCCGCGCTCAGTGCGACCACTCCTGTCGACAAAGGAATAACCAAGAATTCGCTGAAGATAGAGAAGGTGGATAGCAAGTCAATCAAGTCAAGGACCGGAGAAGTCGTAGGCTACAAAGTAGTCTATGACGGATACAGGCCTCTCAAGCCGAACGGAGACCAGGGAAGACCGAATCAGGTAGTCGCAAATTCACTAAACAGAGGATGGTATCTTCCGAACGGAAAATACGTTCCCGGAACCTACTTCATAGACAAGGCAGTTTCGAAGCTCAGGGGAATGGATCAGCAGATAGACGAGAAGTTCGACAAGAAGCTAGAGAAGATAAAACTAGGAGAAAAGTAACATGGCAAAATCAAGCGGTGGAATCAAAATCACAAGAACGCTTCAGAGCATCAACGATGAGATCAAGTCAGTAAACAGTAATTTCAAGTCCGCGCAGAATGCCGCGAACAACTTTGCCAAGTCTCTTAAAATAGATCCTCACAACCCTGCTTTATTGAGATCATACTACGCTTCCATCAAGGATGAGATAGCCGCCTGCACCAAGAAAATAGAGCTGATGAAGGAAAAGCAGGACCTGATGGTGTCCAAGAACGGCGAAGGAGTAGCAAAGGCCACAACGCAGTACAAAGAACTCGATTCCAAGATTGCTGCGACAAACGCAAAGATACAGGAACTCAACGCTTCTCTCAAGGGTTCCAATATGCTTAGTTTTTCCCTTCTTCAGACCGGACTTCAGAAAGTTGCACAGACTGCTTCGAAAATCATCGGAACAATCAAAAACATTGGGGAATCATATGCCGAGACAGCAACGGCAATCAGCAAGTCTTCCAAGATGTTCGGAGTCAGCGCCGAGGAATACCAGAAACAGGCATACGCCTGGGAGAAGGTCACCGATGATGCGGAAGCATACAACACGGTCATGAACGCGACCTTGGGCGTTGTCTCAAAGGTCTCGACAGGAAACCAGAAGGTAATCACCGACCTTGCAAACGTAGGACTTACCCTTGAGGACCTCAAAGGAAAGTCTTCCCAGGAAACGCTCTCCATCATCACAAACGCCATCAGCCAGTTGGGAACCGAGGCGGAAAGACAGGCAGCATCTCTTGCACTGTTCGGAAACACCGCCGGTGTCTATGTAACTCAGATGGCTGAGACAAGCACATCTGCCATCGCAGGATGGCGTTCGGAAATTGAAGAGGCAGGCCTCATGACAGACGAACAGGTGGCAAAGGGCGCACAGCTTGCCAAAACATTCGAGAAGATAAAAATGTCAATCAAGAAGATGGTCGCAACGATGGGAGAAGCGCTTGTGCCTCTCTTCGAGCAGTTCGGAGAGCTTGTCAAGGGTGTCGCTCCGATACTCACCACAATCGCCAAGGGACTTTCGGCAATCGGTCCTGCGGGAGTTGTGGCGGTTGGTGCGTTCATATCCATCATGAGCATTCTTCCTACTCTTGTAGCGACAATGGCCGCGTTCAAGTACTCCATCGGAGACATCGGACACGCGACAGCTACATTGGCATTGTTGGCCGCAGCTGTAGGAATCGGAGCAGGAGTCACCGCAAAAGCAATCATGGCGGCAAACAGTTCAAAAGCGACTCTTGCAGGGACGACAAATGCGACATACGAGAGCAGCACAAGCACAAGCAAACAAAACGTTACATACAAAACCTATAATGACAATTCGACACAGAACTATAGCATAAGCAAGGAAGCGGACGCAGATGAAGTTCTAGAGAAGATAAACGAGAAGTACATAGCATTCAAGATTGGAGGATAGAAATATGAGCGAAATCATGCAGGCGGATGCAGTAACATCAACAATACTCTTCGATGCATTGGATGCAATAACAAGAGAACAGATGCTCTCAGGAAGCGAACCGACAAGGCCAAAATACGACATGATTCAGTTCCCTTCCGGGCTTGGGTTCCAGCAAACGCTGGACATCGTGTCCGGTGATACATTGGATTATGTCATCAATCAGTCCATCACAAAGAAGACACTCAAGATGAATGTGTGCTTCAGGGGAGAGAACGCTTATGCGAAGCTCTATGCTTTCAACGCCTGGTTTGCCAAATATGCCAACCATGACAAGTACATTACACGCTTTTCCTATATGATGAACAACATCCGAAGATACGTGGATGTCATCATCACAAACGGCGAGCCTAAGGAAAGGGAAGGCAACTATGTCACTGAGACAATCACCCTTCAGCCGATTTCACCTTTTTATGAGAAAGCAATCATTGAGACAATGGTCAACGACAACAATGAAGGAATGATTTACTCCTACACATATCCCTATAAATACGGCGGTGGAGCATATTCCGGCAACAATGTCATTCAGAATGATTTTATGAAAAAGATACCGCTGAGAGTAACAATCTCAGGGCCAACAGCCGAAGCGCCGTCGGTCTCGATCAAGAAAATAGAAGATGGTGCATCGGGTGAAACCTACGGGAAAGTCCAACTCATGAGCAATTTCGGTGCGCTGAAAAAGAATGAGAAACTTGTCATTGATGCATTCACTTCACAAGTTTATATAGAGAAGACACTGGAATCAGGCACAAAGACGATAAGAGATGTGTTCGATAGCTTAGAAAAAGCAACGGATGCGTTTTTGTATGCCGAGCCTGGAACAAGCAGAATACAGCCGACTCTCGATACGGACACCGCCACATGTACGGTTTATTATTTGAAGTATGTCATGTGAGGTGAGATATGGCATACATAACTTTATTTGACAAGAATTTCAACTCATTAGGAAGCAAAGAAGACTTTGTCGCAACGCAACACATCGTAAAGAACTGGAGTCTGAAAAGAAGAGCATATGAGTTTGATGACTTCACAGTAACTTGCCGCGGTTTCAGAGATTCAAAGAACGCTTGCTTTGTCGGTTTGTATTCCGATGAGGGAAAACTCAAATACGTGTGTTTCTGTGGCATTCCAAAGCGTGATGGCGAACTTACGACAATCACGGGAATCGACTGCCGAAACATATTCAATCAAACGCTTCCAGTGAATCTAGCCAGTTCATCGATAACAAGCCTCAAGTCTCTGTATACATTCCTTATGAAGACAGCGATGGGCAACATCAAGATAGGTGTGGACTACGAACTGAAATTTGGTTCACTGACCGATCGGATATGGGAAGACCCAGGACTCTACATTGAACAGACTCTTGACGTTCGGAACATTTGGGAACTTATCCAGGCAACAAACGCAAGATTCGACAAGATAGTCGTTGCATCATGGGAAGTCAATGAGGAAACAAATACTTATAAGCTGATTTTCAGCGTGAAGGACATCAATGAAGCAGTCTACATCAAGCTCTCCGATTACAATGTCCGTATGACTAGGACAAACAACGTAACCAATATTGCTGTAGCTGCGACAAAAGACTTTTCCGCTTCTTCCATCTTCTATCTTACGAACGACAACGAAGTGATACAAGCAACGACAGCACAAGGCATAAGCGCCGAGAGAGCACTTTTTCCGCCTAAGGCCGAAACATATACCGCGGACACGTTGGAAGAGGCGGAAACGGAAGCAAGACAAGCTTTATACGACAACCGATTCAAAGACCGTGTGACAATAAACTGCAACACAGTACTTGGAAAAAAGAGGCTTGATAAAGTCGACCTGAACTACTTTGCTTATTTGATTGGCTACAATCCATCCGATCAAGACTCAGTCAAGCGTCTGCCTGTATCCGCTATAGAAGAAGACAGCAACGGAGACAGAAAAATAGAGTTCGGAAGGCTTTCCGAATATTGGTTCTTAAACTAAGGAGGAATGACTATGGCAGTGAACCTGATCAGAAAGAACAATTCAGATGCGATTACCGCCGCGATGGATGCGGCGATGTATTTCATGATGGTCGGCGAAGGAGTGTTCGACAAGATAGGCAACTCATGTGCGGCGAGCATTTCAGACAATACGATGGTCATCCAGTCCGGCCTGTTGTCGCTAGGCGGAAGAATCCTGGAGATTCCATCTTATAGTCCCGTGGAAATCGATGAAATAAACCGGTTTGGAAAAGAGAAACCAATCTACATCAAAGCAAACGTAACGATAGAAGAAGACGACTCACAAAGCAAAGCGACAGTCTATGCTTCTATCGATTCGGCACAAAGTGCAAGACATGCACTCACAGGTGCTGATGTGTATACGACAAACCTGTTCATTGTCACATGGAACAGCGCAAGCAATTCATATACAGCCAAGAGAACCATCTCCGTTCTTGAGCCAGGCGTTGCGAAATACGCGGACAGTTTGCTTACAACCGGAAGAATAGGTAACACACCGGTCACAGACATATTCCAGCTTTCAGGAAACGTGGTTGGAAAGGTCTACCAATGCAAGGAAGCGGAGAACGCTGATGTCGCATATGGGCTGAAGTTCAAGGCAAACAGCAAAGGGGATAACCTCAATGCGGTGGACGAAGACCTTTACATGCCCAACCGCGGAGTCTACATTTGTACGGATGCAGTACTTATCAACAATGCTGCAGTGACAGTAAAGAATGCAAATTTCGATGTAGATATCACTGAAGACACAAGCACAGTCGAAATCCCTTTTGACTCGAGAGTGATATTTGATCCCACCGAGAATCTCGCTCTTGCAAAAATAACGATAGGAGCACATGACTTCTTCGTCACAGGTGGAAAATTGCGGAACGGAGACAGCTACTACTATGATGGAGGAGGAAATTGGATGCTAGCCTACGAAATCCAAATCAACAGAAGCTCAAAGACAGTATTACTTCGCTTGCCATCGTCACACGACTCAGATCCTGATCCGTTCAAAGTCAACGTCACACTTCATGCAATCATCATAGGAGCTACAGGAGCAAACTGAAATGGCAATAAAATTAATTACAAAGACAACAGGGAACATCCTTGCACCGACCCATTGCAGAATGTTCTACATGGCAAAAGGCAACAACCTTGACGGCAAGCCGTATGGAATCATTCCGACAACCGATGACGATCCTTTAGGTCTTGTCTTTAACGAGGAAAATCTGACGGTATCAGTGAAACCAGGCCAGGTGTATTGCTATGGAAGACAATGCATCATAACTGAGACCTCCCAAGCCGTTGACTTGCACGATTGGAAACAGGAAAAATGTTTCGGAATCGTGATGCTGAGAGTCGATATTAGTGATGTGGTCAATCAATTCTGCGAACTGAAATTCGCGGCTGAAATGAATTCATTTCCAGATACAGCTCTTCTGAATCATTCAAACATCTATCAGCATCAGAGTGGAACATATGATGTCCCAATTGCTCAGTTCGTTTATTCACCAGACAATACAGTCGGGAAACGGTTCACAAACTACAAGAAGATAATTCCGACACTGACACCCCAAGCGAGACCGAGGACTCAGAACATCCTGAAAATTGGGAGTACGAATGTCACACAGGCGTTCAGCGGAAAAGTCTCTCTTATCAAAGCAAAGAATGCTGAAGCGTCGGAATGTGCGCTAAGTCTTGCGAATACACCGATCAGTGCCGACCTTGATGGTGTATGGACAGGAATGAGAGTCCAACTAGGAAAGTATCGAGACGAAGACTTCAGGAAGGGGACAAAGAATAACTTCCCCGTGAAGATTGACAATGAACACCTCGTCTATGCACTTCTGTCCAGTGCAAGTCATGTCGGGGACGATCCGCAAAGAGACGTTTATCTGATGTTCCCAACGAAAATAAAGGGTAGTGGAAGTCAACTAAAGAGTGGGCCAAACGTTTTTGCAAAACTTGATAGCTCCATAGAAAATGTCACTATAGGCTCAGCCTACTATCTTACAGTAAAAATCAACTCAGGATTGGACTCAGGCTCAAGGGCACTTCATCTGAACTTGGAATTCTCGGCCGACAAAACAGCCATGGCAATTGCCAAAGTGACCTTATTGAATAATGCGCTTCAGTTTGAAGGACTGTTTGACACAGACATTCTAGCCCTGGTAGGAGGTTACCTCTATTATCTGGGGAGTCCTTCAGTTGTCATTGTGACAAAGGATGGCAATTGGTGGTATGGAAATGGTGGGAAAGGATTCTACGCCGATTTTTTTTACAAGGGCGATGTCAATGTGTCTTAATAGTAAATGAAGGAGGAGCGCCAACACATGATAATTCTAGAAGTAAAAGGCGGAAACATCGGAATAAATGTGGACAATGGCGCTTTGCTCAATTACAACGCCTTCCACAGGAAAGATGGAAGAATATGCGGATTCGAGATTTCGATAGACTCAGACATGAACCTAGTCGCAACCGCCGGCACACTAATGGTCCACGGATTCCGATTCCAGATAAGAAACGACAGTGAAGTGATAACGAGCAAGATTGCATCATATGAGCCGATAGAAACAGGTGCACTGCACTGTGTAAATCTTGTACTGAGTTATGACGCAAGAGAGCGAACAAGCTCGTTCACCTTCAACTGCGAGCCTGCGAACGTGGCCCACGCCAATCCGGCAATCGAAGAAGGAAAGACGGGAACAGTCTTCTACAGACTCGCCACATTCAAGAAGAAGAACGGAGCAGTCACAGACTTCGTTTCCGAGGTAAAGCAGCTCGACACATCAGTCGGAGACTACAACAAGCTTTCGAACAAGCCGAGGCTGAACGGAATAGAGATAGAAGGCGATCATGATGAGAAGTACTATGGTATAGCTGAACTTGATGAGCTAGACCTGGCAGCAATACTCAAGGACTGAAAGGAGGACGTCATTTATGGCAAAGTATCTTGATTATGTAGGATTAGGGAAGGTATGGGAGAAGATTAAAGCGAGAGACAATCAGATTCAGCAGAATCTTGATAATCTCAAGACAGACATTAAGGACGGAACTGTTATAGCAGGCAAAGCCACTGCAGACGGTAATGGAAACACGATTAGCACAACTTATCTTACGGTTAGCAGTGCCAAGAATACCTACATGCCGATAAGAGCAGCATCTTCTGCTGCACTCGGTGGTCTGAAGACCAACGGAGACCCGATTACGACTCCAATCGTGTCAGCTCAGGGAACAACATCCAGCGGCGGATACTATCCGATTGAACTTGACAAGGGCGGTGTTGCCTGGGTGAAGGTTCCATGGAGAGACTTTAACACGACATATACGCTTAGTGGAAGCGACGCAATTGTGACCTTGACTCCTTCCACAAATGGTGTGCAGGGAGTTCCTACTTCCGTAACGGTCAATAACGTCGGCCATGCTTCGACCGCAACCAGCGCAGACAAAGCCAATAAGGACGGAAACGGAGAAAGCATCAGTTCGACATACGTCAGGAAAGACAAGCTCGGTAAGGCAAACGGCGTTGCGACCTTGGATGCCAACGGATTGGTTCCTTCCACTCAGCTTCCTTCCTACGTTGATGACGTCATCGAAGGCTATATCTACAACGGAAAATTCTATAAAGAATCCGCTCATACAAACGAAATCTCAGGCGAAGGTGGAAAAATCTATGTAGACATCTCTACAGAAGTGACATACAGATGGTCCGGATCAAAGTTTGTTGAAATCTCCAAATCCCTGGCGGTTGGCACAACCTCCGGAACGGCCTACGATGGTGCCAAAGGTGCAGCACTCGAAAAGAAGGTCAGTTCTCTTGAAAGCACCACTTCTGGAATCAAGAATGACTATCTTCCCAAGGTTGCGAATTCAGTAAGGGTTGACCGCGTGGCAGGTTCAGGAAGCACCTATTATTTCGAAGTCCAGACAGGCTATGGAAGTGCTGGTGCAATCGCAGTCAACAATACGAGAATGAGAGTCCAAGAGGGCGGTGTCGAAATCCAGTCATCTTTGACCGATACGTCTTCCACTACTCCAAGATCGTATAAGACTACATTCCTCGTTGCGCCGACCGGTGTCACCATCAACGGCGAGGAAGTCGCAAGCACTGCCATCACTGAAACCGAAATCAACACACTCTGTGTCTGACGATCAAGAAGGGAAATGTAGGGAAAGCCCTACGGAAGGGATAAGAACATGGCAAAATATCTAGACTACGATGGTCTTTCGAAGCTGTGGTCAAAAATAGGAGACCACTTCGTCAAGAAGACCGGAAACAAATCTGAATCCATTACCGGTGACAAGAAGTTCACCGGCACGACCACGATAGGCGGGACGAACATATACTCTGCCATTGCACAGGTTCTCGGCACAAGCCAAAATGTGACACACTTCTACGGAAATAGGATTGTATTTCAGAATGGTGCAACATTCGTAGGAACGGCGCTTGATGCAGGCCTGTGCACACGCGGAATATGCGGCACTGATACCGGCGGAACTTCCAAGTCAGAGCTTTACCTCAACTATGACGGAAACAACAACTATTCGAGAAAGGTTGTTCTCGGCGCAGGCAGTACGGGTGAAAGCCTTGGAACAGGATGTGGATACACGTATTGTGCTATCCGCGGTGATGAGATGAAAAAGTATGTGACATCTCTAGGTTATACGAAGAATACAGGAACTGTTACATCGGTTTCAGTAAAAATAAACGGAGTCGTAAAAGGGACTGTAACAGGATCAGGGACAATTGACCTTGGCACTTATCTGACATCGCATCAGTCCTTATCCAATTATGTGACATTGAATACCGCTCAGACAATTACAGGCGTGAAAACGTTCAATGCTCCAAAAAGTGCTAGCGGTGAACAGGCCACTGCAGTGTTCAAAACCGCAAATGGCGGCCAGATAATCTTAGGAAAAGAGGGACCGAACAGCGGTTCGATGATTGCGCTCGATCAAGTCGCAGGAACAAGAAGACTCAACTTCAGAGCGTCTGCCACACCTGGTGCTATCGTATGGTCCCAGCCAGAAAGCAATTCATCGCTGTTCTATGATGTCACGAATGTATATTTCAGGGAATGCACATCTATAAGCTTTAATAGTGCCTCAACAATAACGTTCAATAAATTCACTAATGCAAGTGCATTAGGAACAGATGCAAACGGAAATCTGAAGAAGGTTTCCTTGGCAAAAGTCGCAACAAGTGGTTTGTACAATGACTTGTCAGGAGTTCCGACACTGTCAACAGTGGCGAGAACAGGATCTTACAATGACCTCAACAACAAACCCAATGCGGTTACCTATTCTACTAGTGGAAGCAACTATTACTTGTGGGCATTTGGCGGAAGATACAAGATCAGTGCCCCAGGAACTCTTAACAGCGACGGAACGTATAAAGATGTCACAATTATCACAAGCGAGAACCTCTCTTCACAGGGACTCTTCGTTCCGATGGTTGGAACTGGCTCAACTCCCATGTCTGGCGATATTCAGATAAAGGGAGAATATGAAGGAACTAACGCTTCATCTGGACCGATTTCAGGCGGTAGCGGTCAGACTCATACAAGTCCGAGAAACGCTGACCTCAGTCTTGGTCTTAAAGGCATATCTTATCACTATTATGGTAATGACAAAACATACGGTGGTTCAAGCGGACTTTATACTGATGGCGTGTGCTACAAGGCAAAGGAGACTTCTGGAGGTTCGTATTCAAAACTCGACTATCTTCTAGATGCGGGACTCACAGTGTTCCAATGCAGCGGGCAAAGCAGTACAAATCCGACACTAAGCAACGTAAAATCGGCAACAATATCCTATGATGGAAAGCTTACTCAAAGAGAAGGCACTACTACTTATATTAAGACGATTAAGAATCTTGTAGAAATTGGTGACCTAGATGGTTATCAAAAAGCTATAGGTTCCAGCACAGATGTTACTATGCGAACATTATCGTTTAAGAACGGCTCTTCATATAGTATCTCAGGTATCTATTGCACAGAGATAAGTTTGACTTTAGGCGGTTCTGTAGGCAACGAGGCATCTGCAAGTTTCTCCGTTAGCTCTTCATACCAGTCTAGTTTTGCTAATGGTACATGGTACTTTGTCGCATGTCCTACCAGCGGAAGCTGGATTAACACCATGTGCTTTGGCATAACTGATAAGTCTTCAATTGGTGGGAAGTTATGGGTTAAACGAGCATTGAGTGCCAGCCAATCGACTTATAAATTTACTATCATCATGGTGAGGTTATATTAGCATGAAGAAATTATATTACGATAAAGATACTGGTTTTGTTTCTGAAAGATACCCTCATAACTATAAAAAAGATGAGAGCGTATTTGTCGAAGTCGAAGATGACTTATACAACAAAACTTTTTCTGTTGACACAGGATATATTTGGAAGGTTGAAAATGGAGTGCCTGTAATCGTAGAAGACCCAGATGAAAATTCACAAAAAGAACTCAAGAGAATGAATCTGAACAATCAGTTATGTGACTTTCAGCAGTATCTCACAGACACCGACTATATCATCACAAAGCTAAACGAAGCAAAACTTGAAGATGATACAGAATTCGAGACCATGAAGGCTCAGTATTCAGAACAGCTCACTAAGAGAAAAGAGGCACGTTCCAAAATCAACGAACTCCAACAGGAAATCGCTTCGCTTAAGTAGACAAACGGCCTATCCGAAAGGGTAGGCTTTTCGATTACTTGAAAATACGCATCGCCGTTCGCTTGAGACGCGGTGTGGCTTTTTTCAGTCTCGCGATTACGGTCTTCCTGTCAATCTGCTCTTTGTCGGCAATCTCATCAATCGTCATCTCCTTGAGGAAACGCATCCTGCATATTTCCTTCGTGCAGTCCTTCATCGGAGTCTGGGCTATGATGAGCTCAATCTCATCGATTGTGAAGTTAAGATACGTGATGCTCATCCCCTTGATTTCGATGATTTCCCTGATTTCTTCTAGTCTCGCCTTGCTTATTTTTCCCTCGCTGTCCATTGTAAAATACTCCTTATCATTGCACATTTATTGAAAAAATAATTCCACGAAGAGCATATGTCAACAAAAATCGGACTAGATTTCCACCAAAAGTTAAATTGGTTTTTCCTGAAATTTCCTAGAAATCGGTCATAAAATCGGTATTTTTAATGATTTTCGAAAAGAGGATAATCTTGTCAAAGGAGAAGACACTCTCATGGAAACTGAAAAAGAGCTTAATGAGGCGAGGCAGAAGGCCATCGCCAAAGTCTACGAGAAGATTGCAGAGACAGGAATGGTGACACAGAACCAGCTTTGCTTCCTCTCCCTTTTCATAAAAAGGAAGAACGATCCCACTGAACTGCTCATAAAGGAAGCAACCAAACTGATGGGATTCGATGACACCAAAGGAGATGAGACCAAATGACACCGCCTAACAACTATAACCCTTTTATGCCGTTCGGAATGAATCCGTACATGGCACCGACTCCGGTACCGCAGGCACAGGCACCCAAGACACCTCAGCAGATAGAAGCCGAGACAAGGGCCATGAACGAACAGTACAGGAACGCATACGGCATGATGGCATCAATGGGACAGGTGGGACCGCAGGCTGCCGAAAATTCATACGTGAAGATAAATTCCTACAGCGAGGTAAGACAGGCACAGGCTCCAATGGATGGAAGACCTTTGGTCTTCATCTGCGAATCCGAGGGAATGCTCTATTCCAAGAAGATGGAGAAGGGTGTCGAATACGTCAAGGCATTCAGGCTTGTACCGGAAGACGTACCAAATGTACCGGAATCCGTACCGCAGGGAAACGACGTCATCGCAATGCTTCAGAGCATAAGCGCAAGGCTCGACATATTAGAGGGAAAACAAAATGAACACGAACTTTCTACTGACAATGCTAAGAAACAGAAATCCTAAAGCCTACGATCAGATAAAAGGCATGATGGACAGCGGAGTGAACCCTGTCCAATGGCTGAAGGAACAGTATGCCGAAGGGAAGATAACGAAGGAACAGCTGTCTCAGGTCAGGAAGTACGGATCGATGTTCGGCTTCACGATAACAGACAGGCAGATAGAAGACATAACCTCTTCGCCAAGGTCCCAAAAGAAGGACAAGAAGAGCACAGGGTGGTTCTGACATCGAATCGGCGATGTAAGACATACAAAGAAAGGAAAACTTACTATGGACGGAAATTATTCATTGGCAGACATTCGTTCCGCAATGGGCGGAGATGAAGGATTCGGAGCAGGATCCTGGGGATGGCTTATCCTCATCTTCTTGTTCTTCCTTGGCTTCTCCGGCAACGGCGGACTGTTCGGAAGAGGAACGGACAACACTGACCGCGATGTCCTTACAACCTCATCCGACACGCAGAGAGACATTCTCAACTCCCAGCTTACCGCACAGGCCCAGGGATACCAGAATCAGATTGCAACGCTGAACAACCAGTACCAGACTCTCCTTGGCTTCAAGGACAGCCAGTACCAGATGCAGCAATGCTGCTGCTCTCTCAAGACCGAAATCCAGGCCCAGAACCAGCTTACCAGAGACCTGATCAACGCAAAGACAATCCAGGACTACAGAGACCTTGCGCAGAGCTATCAGAATCAGCTCTATAACACTCAGCTCGCAACAAGCATCGTCAACAGCCTTAGACCGTATCCGGTCCCGGCATACACCGTGGCGAATCCTTACGTGGCACAGACGGCATAAGGCATATGACACATACAAGAGACAATCAGAAGCGTGCAAGCCGATTATTGCACGCTTGAAAGGACACAGCAATGGATTACAAGAAATTGATCATCAAGGCTGACAAAGACAGCCTTACAGGGTTCCTCTCGTCCGAGATGGAAGCGTTGGAAAGAACCGATCCTGAAATGCTCGGCGAACTCTACAGAAAGCTTTTCCGGATAGTGTATGGTCCACATTTCAGCGAAGATCTCTACAATGACGCAGTAGGGAAAATGAAGAACGCCGATGGGACATGCGGGCCGAAATGGTCCGAAGAACAAATCACCGGATATGCAAACGAAAGAGGAATGAACTTCAACACGCATTACAACCGGTACGACTTTGCATATGTCATGAACATGATGTATTCCGACTATTACGGAACTGTTCCTGATGATGCGGAAACGTACTTCAGGATGGCAAAGGCGTTCATCGAGGACAAGGATGCGCCTGAAGGAAAGGCCTGGAAGTACTACATAGCAATGTCCGAAAGATAGCCGAAGGCGGAGGGCACATCCTCCGCTTTTTCATTTTCGCCGAATTTATGACTTGCATTTCCGAATTTCTTGTATAATGCAATTGAAAGGAACACGTATTATGAAACTCAAGATTTCAACGGATGAAGAAAACTTCGTAACCATCATTGCTGACCTCAGAGCATGCGGTCACACCGGTCTTGCCGATTCCATAGAGCAGGCTATCGGAAGCTTCAAGAAGAAGCAAGCGGAATCGAAGACTCCATCCCATGTGAATCCCTGGGACTAGGACGTTTTCCGTTCCGACCCGCTTAGCGTCAAGGCGGAGAAAGGACACGACGTATGGAAAACGAAATCGTTAGATTTCTCGCAAGGTACGGCATCTGGGGCGTCTTAGGCGTTGCGGTGGCCATCGTACTCACTGACCTCATCAAAATTCCCTTCAAGAAGTGGGCCGAAAAGACTGCCGCCAAGAACGGAGTCGACAAGATCGTCTACACGAAGTGGCTGTTCGTCTTACCGGTGATCATCGGTGGGATTGTGGCACTCCTCAACGTGTGGTACATCTGCGGATGGGGCGATTCCATCTGCAAGCCGACATTCCCTTGGGGCAACGTTGTCGCCGAATGCGTGGCGATTGCAGGGACGGCAGGATCGCTCTATGCGGTTATCGAGAATTTTCAGCAGAGCAATCTGAGCAAGAAAATCTCCAGCCTGACCAACATCGACACCGATGCCGAAGTGCAGGAAGCCAAGAACATTCTCGCTACCAAGGCTGTCTCTCAGTCCGTGAAGGAAGCCAACGCCAAGGCCGAGAAGAAGGCTGAGGCAAAGGCCCAGGCACTCGCAGAGAAGAAGGCCAAGGAAATCGAGAAGGCCAACGAGAAAGCACGTAAGCTTGAAGAACTCAAGATTGCAAAAATCACAGAGCTTGAAAAGCAGATCAATGCTCTCAAAGGCGTTGCTTCCGACCCGGTCGAGGCAGAAGAGACTGAAGCCAAAGATTCCGAGAAAAAGGAACCTTGGGCAAACTAAGAGACAATCGGTTTCTCACGTGAAAAGCCACAGGGGGAAGAGACACATTCTTCCCTTTTTTCGTGTCAGTAAACTGTCAAGAACTTGGCAACACTTGGCAAGGAGTTGGCAAGCACAACTTTTTCACATATTTGTTAAATGAAAAGCAACTTATTCCTGTCACACTTTTGGCACACATTGGCACAGTTTCGGCACACTTTTTATAAAATTCTCATGAGCACTCATTAAGCCTCAATAAGCGATTATTCCCATAGTATAGGGCATTTTCGACAACTGACAGAAGCTCATTAAAGACTTATATTGGTTCTATCAAAACCATGCGAAGCATAATAAAAAACCCTTAACTAAGGGCTTTTTTCAATTTTTGTTAGGTCAGTGGCACACTTTTTGTCACACTTTTCACAACATTTTTCTGTGGCATTATCTGATCGAATATGTCGATGGCGTTGGAAAGCGTATCAGGATACAAATGTGAATAGACTTTCCATGTCACCTCGACCGAGGTATGTCCGACAAGCTTCGAGATTGTCGTGATGGGCACTCCCGCATTGATCAGAACGGAAACATAGGAATGGCGGAGATCGTGAACGCGGATGTGTTCGAGGTGCAGCTCATCCTCTACCGCAATCTTGATGTCTCTGATGGAACTGACACACAGCGTGTTGGTTCCGCCGGCAATGAAGAAGTCCTCGCTGAACTTGTCCGGCAGTCTCTTAAGGCGTTCAATCTGCTCGTCGAGGATGCGGACAAGAGTGTTCGGAATGGGAACCTTGCGAATTGACTGCTCGTTCTTTGTCTTCGCTACCTGATGACAGTTTCCGGCAAGAGCAGGAAGAGACTTGTTGATATCAAGATAAGGCCTTGCTCCTTCCTTGTGATAATCCTTTACCTGAAGAGCACACGCCTCTCCTCTTCTCAGTCCGGCAAAGAAACAGATATTAAGGACAACGTAGACATTCCAATAAAGAAAGTAACTCGGATTGGTACAATCGTTCGCCTCGCATTTTTTCCTCAGAGCCTCAGAGAACATGGCGAACTGTGCCGGAGTCCAGAAGTGAAGAGTCTCTTCTTCCGGAAGCTTGTTCGGATCGCCTTTGAACGTTCCGAGAGCCTGAAGGGCATCAATGGCGGAGAAGCCGTGTATCTTCTTTCCGTAGCGGAGAAGCTTTGACATAACAATATAGCATTGGTGCTTTGTTCCGAGTGCCTTCGGCGGAAAGGAATTCTTCCATTTCTGAAGAGTCTTTATGCCAATATCGTTGACAGGAAGAGTGCCAAGAACAGGAGAGATATAAAGCCTGTACTTGCTTTCATAACCGTAGATGGTCGTGGCTCTTATCTTCTTCTCCATGTCACCCTTCATCTCGTTGAAGAGCTCGTCGAGCGTCATGGAGTCGGCCACTCGGCTGTAGTTCTTGATGTCGGTGGTAAGCTTCGCCTCGATCTGTTTGGCATCCTTGAGAGTCTTGCATCGTCTCCACTTGCGCTTCGTGACACCAAACTCGTTTTTATAAGGAACGGCGACTCTGTAGCCACCGTTCTTTTTATCACGCGCAATCATTTTGAATCATCCCCTTTATTAAATGTGATGCGAGCCAAAGCTTCAAACTTTTTTAAGTCCTCGAATGAAGCATCACGCATCCAAGCATTGATCATTTCACGAATAGTCTGATGCTCTTTAGTTTCTGGCAACATTGGAACATCGTAGCCAAATAGCCAAGCTGCATTGACATTATAGAAGCTTGCAAGTTTGTGAAGTATGGCAAGCTTAATGTTTTCGGTGTCTCCTGTTTCCCAACGAGACACCGAAGATTTTCCAACACCTGCCATTTCAGCGACATCTTCGATAAACAGATTGTTTTTGATTCGACATTCCTTAAGTCTCTTTCTGCGATTCTCGGCAATTTCTTTATCAGTTAATTCCATACTATAAACCTCTTTATTAAAGTATATACGCCATTCCCACAGAATGCAATAAGAAAGTGTGACAATGGGATTTTAATAATATTTTTCTACTTTTCAGTTGCATGTGTCGGGAATGAGTTGTATATTATTATCAACTTCATTCCCAGTGACTGGGAGTGAGAGAAAGGAGAACAGAATGTTTAAGGCAAATCTATTGAAGGCGGAAATGGTCAAGCAAAACGTCCATGTCGAGGAATTAGCTGAAAAAATCGGCATGAAAAAATCCGCTTTATTTAGAAGAATGAACGGGAGTGTCGATTTCTCTGTCAAAGAAGCTAAAAAGATAAAAAACGCCTTGAAGCTCACTGGAGATCAAACGCTTCAGATATTCTTCGGCGACTGACACAAGGAGGCAAGGGACAATCATGAAGAGAGACGTGAGAAGAAGGCTGATACGGGCAGTAAACAACATTAACAACATCTACATCACAAAGCCGGAAGCCGTCAACATCCTGACCGTCTACGGCGGTTCCAAGGAAATGGCGGAGAAAATCTACGGGATGATGGAAGACGAGTGGCACAACTACCTCAAGACCAACGGACTCATCAATCCGGGAATGAAGGGTGTTCCGCACAACATTGCCGATAAGTACTTCAGGCAATACGGCATCACCGAGAAACAGCTGAAGAAGAACCTTGAATCGCTCGACAGCGAAATCAAGGAAGGAAACTGAGACACACAGTTCCGAAGACACACAAAGAAAGGCAAGAAACAATCATGGAAAAAGCATACATCTTAGTGGCGACCGTCCAAGTGTACGACAAGGACGATAAGCTCAGACAATTCGAGACACTTCACCTCGCAAACTATCACTTCTACAAAACGTTGGAAGAAGCGAGACAGGCAAGACAGAAGTTCATCAGCACATTGCTCATGAACGGTCCTCATGTCGAACCTCAGTACTTCACCGATGACGATCTGAACCCGACCGACATCCTGAAAGGATACATCATCCACTATAGCGATGGCGGATGGCATGATGAGGAAATCGAGATTGAGGAACTGACACTGGATGACTAAGGGACGAAGACAACAAGAAAAGGAGAACTAGAACCATGGAAGAACAGAAGATAGGAAGAGTGATCGTCGACTCAAGAGCCGAGATGACATTCGACAGAGAGACCGATTATCGAATCTATTCCAAGACCTTCCCTTTGAAAAAGTATGTAATCGAGAAAGGCCAAGGCTTCATCAGGGCCATCAGAAAGGGCAAGAAGATAGCCAAAGAAATTCTGGTGAGCGCGACACCCGCACAGGGAAAGAGCGACATCATGACACTGTCCAAAGGCAAAGGCGAGACCTATCACCTGTTCGATTCGGAAGGAAAATGGCTGTTCTTCTCAGCCTACTATGACGAGAAGGGACGAGTAATAGGTTTCCGTGCATGGCTGGGAGACCTTGACCAGATATGAAGAAGAAGGAAGTGGTGAACGGGAAACTCATCATCTATATCATGCCGGAAAAGGCGCTGGCCGGAATGACATGGATAGTTGCCGTGACACGAAAAAAAATCTACCGATGCGACGTCCACGGAAACATCTATTCCTGTGAGAAGAACGGCGGCGAAAGAAGGAAGATGACAGTCGTTCAGGAAGCCAAGGACAGGAGCAACCCAAGCCCTAGGGTAATCATAGAAGGCAAGAAGAAACGTGTCGACGTCCTGATTGCCAACGCAATCTTCTATCCGATGAAAATAGACAGGAATGACATAGGGCACAGAGACGAAGACAAAGGCAACAACGCGGTGACAAACCTCTACATTGACATAACACCGCAAAAGATAAGAGAGGAAAATGAAAATGACGGACTTTAGAAATGCGATGAAAGCTGTGACAAAAGGAAAATCCCTGGTATCAAGACGTGGATGGAATGGAAGCGGATACGTTGTCAAAGGAACAAAGCATCCGTTTTTCATGGCGAACGGGCAGTGGAACGAAAGCAGGTACAAACCATCATGGGAAGACTTGTTTGCTACAGACTGGTTCATTCTTCCGACCGACAAAGCGCCAATCAAAGAAGACTAAGAAGACATACAAGGAGCAATCAAAATTATGAAAAAGATAGAGAAAATCACAATCAGCAATTTCAGAAACATCAAGCACGCGGAATACATCCTGGGCGACAAAACCGCAATCTGCGGAAAGAACCACATCGGAAAGACAAACGCTCTTCAGGCGGCCTACTGGGTGCTCACCGACTCGATGCTTGAGAACACCAACGACTTCGACTCAATCGTTCCGCACGATGACAACAGGGCACTTACGGAAGTCACGATCACGTTCGAAGACGGGACTACATTCGGAAAGACATACCGCGAGAAATGGACAAAGACGAGAGGAAGCGATGTCGAGAGTCTTACGGGACACGAGACAGCATTCTACCTTAACGGAGTCCTCTACAAGACAAAGACCGAGGCGATGATGATGCTAAGAGAGATCCTCTTCGGCAAAGAGGCACTCAAGGCTTCGACATACACTTCAGTCAGCCTTGCCAAGGCACTCATCAATCCGCTCTACCTCTTCGGACAGGAAGAATGGAAGAACGCAAGACAGTTCATCATCCAGCTTGTCGGAGAAATCAAGGATGAGGACATCTTCAACGCACATCCGGAATACGGAACGATCAGAGCCGACCTTGCTCAGCTCAACGGACATACCGACCTTCTGGCAAAGAAATACGGAGATGCGGCAAAGTCGCTCAAGGCACAGCTGATGGCAAATGACAGCAACCTCGACTTCACCAACAAGAAAATCGATGCCAACAGCGTAAGCGAAGAGGAAGTCGAAAAGGCAAGGAAGTTCCTCTCCGACAGCGAAGAGTACAGAAAGAGCCTTGAAAGAGGATCGCTTGATGTATCCAATCCGGAAGCTGATGCAATCAAGGCCACAATGAGAACCCTCAGCGCTCAGATCACCGAAATCGGAAACGAGGTTGCCAAGGACGATGCGAAGCTCTTCGAGGACTACACCATCGAAAGACAGGCGGCAATGAACGACTATCAGAAGCAGGCGAACAAGGCAGACGAGCTTCAGAAGCAGATAAGCGAAATCGAGAACAAGGCCGAGACCGTCAAGGCCAAGGCAGACAGCACAAGAAAAGACATCGAATTCGCAAGGCAGAAGAAGCAGAGACTCCTTGACAACTACAACGAAATTAAGGCAAGGGAATTCCGCTTCACCGAAACCGTATGCCCCAAATGCGGAGCGGTCCTCAACCAGAACGAGGAAGACAAGGCAAGAGCGGACTTCGACAACAGGAAGAACGGAGAGCTTGTCGACTGCGTCTCAAGAGGAAAAGCCTGCGCAACGGAAATCTCAAGACTGGAAGCCGAGCTCAACGCATACGAAAGACAGATGGTCGAAAGCTCCGCAAGCGCACTCGCACAGCTTCAGAACGAGTTCTCATCCGTATGTCAGAAAAGAGACATGAAGAGAAGCGTTCTCAACGCAATACAGCCAAAGCATTCGCCTAGAAGGGAAGAACTCGAAGAACTCAAGAACAAGCTCAGAGAGGCCGAAACAAGCCTCAACAAGGCACAGGCAAACAGCATGGCAACAAGACAGGAGAAGCTCGCGGCTTACACTGCCTCTGTCAAGGAAGAGACCGACAAGGCCAACGAGACAATCGACAAGGAAACAATCTACAGGTCAGCCAAGGCCGACTGCGAGAACCTCAAATGCGAGAGAACCATCATCAACCACAACCTCACGACCACTGAAGAGAAGAGAGAGGTCCTCAAGCAGTTCATCCTCGCAAAGCTTGAGATGACCAACGCAAAGACAAAGACGGTATTCCCTGACATCGAGTTCGTGCTTATCGAACCGAACATCAAGGAAGGAAGCTTCAACGAAGTCTGCTATCCGCTCATCAAGGGAAAGAAGACTCCGTTCATCAACGGATCCAATTCCGAAAGGATCCTTACCGGAATCGAAATCATCAATGACATCGTGAAAGCATTGGACATGGAACCGATGACGATCATCTTCGATGAAGGCGAGACCTTGGATGCGGAAAGCATTGCTTCCATCAGAACAGATTCGCAGATACTGACCTCAATGGTCAATGACAGTTACACAGTGCCGACAGCCGTTCTTATCAAGTAAAGGAGAAAATGAAAAATGGCAACAGAAGCAGTAGCAAAGAAGACATTCGAGACGGGCTTGGACAAGGTTACGAACACCTACCTTCCGAGCGTTGTTCAGTCGCTCAAAAACGTTGGTCTCGAAACCAACGACTATCAGAAGCAGTGCATGATCGGAGCACTTCAGAAGATGAACGATCTCCGCAAGTCCTGGGATGGCTCAGTCAAGGAATGGGGCAAAATCGACCAGACTTCCATCAAAAACACTCTCATCCAGATTGCCGAAAGCGAACTCTCGGTCACATCATTCCCTTGCGAGGCCTCAATCGTCCTCAGAGGAGACCAGTACACGTTCTCCCCACAGGGTGAAGGATGGAGAAAGCTCGTCGAGAAATACGGCATCGGAGTCAAGAAGGTTCACGAGCCTTGGCTTGTAAGGGAGAAGGATGAATTCAAATATCCGCATTTCAAAGGCATTTCAATAGAACCGCCTGAATGGACACCGAAAGGAACCGGAAAGGTCATCCGCGTTGTCTATCCTGTCGAGATGACCGACGGAGAAGTACAGTACCTCATCGCCGAAAGAGAAGAGGTCAAGACAAACCTTCTGATGGCAATCAACAACAACCTGATGAAGAAGGAAGATAAGCAGACAAAGGCCGAAATCCTTGCCAAGGCAAAGGACATGACACTTGAGCAGATACTCGCAGACAAGGACATCATCATCAGGGGAAAGGTCTCCGCCGCATGGAGCGGACCGACATCCGAGAACATGATCATCAGAAAGATGAAGAACAACGCTCTCAAGAACTTCCCTAAGGACTATCACAACACCTTCGTGACATCCATGATGGAAGATGTCGAGGAGAACGGAGACATCGAACAGACACCTTCTCAGGTCATCGACCTCACCGCCGATGAGGACTCCAAGAAGGAAGTCGACCACGAGGCCATGGCAAAGAAGCTTCCTTCCGTGAGCGACTTCGAAGAGGCACCGAAACCTGCACCGAAGAAGGAAGACAAATCCGTTCCGTTCGACAATCTGCTCGACGGGGAAGATATTCCTTTTTAATCATGAAGATAGACACGCCTGAAGTTTATTGCCTGGGGAGCTCATCCTCAGGCAATGCCTACATCTTCAAATTCATACAGGACGACTGGTCGCACCAGATACTCGTCGAAGCAGGCTTTCCATATAAGGAGCTTGTCAAGAGAGCAATCCTTCAGGGAACACGGCTCTCCGAATGCGAGTCCTGCATCATCACGCACTGCCATGGAGACCACGCCACAGGCGCAAGAATCGTCAACGAGAAGGGAATACAGGTGTTCGCCTCTAAAGGCACGCTGGAAGACAAAAGAGTGGGCATCAGAGCCACGGAGTTCAACACCCTAGAGGAATGGGCACCGAAGTTCATTGCGCCGTCCATAGAGGTACTTCCGTTCCTTGTGGAACACGATGCACCAGAGCCGATGGGCTTCATCATCCGAGACACCTACAACAAGCAGAACGTTCTCTTCGTAAATGACTGTAAGACGTTCAAGGCAGACCTCTCGAAAGTGCCGATTGACCTATGTTTCATAGAAGCAAATTATAGTGATCAGCCGATGCACATCGAATACAACAACGCGAAGAAGGCAGGAGACGTCGTACTCATCAACAGATACTCAAGAATATTCCATCAGCATATGGGGTTATACGGGACTAAGACGATACTGAAGAAACTGAACATGACAAGATGTAAGGCCATCTTCCTGATGCACCTATCGGACAGGAACGCAAGGGAGAACGAGATGAGGGAAAAAGTCGGAAAACTGTTCCCACACATTCCGGTCTACATCTGTGGAAAGAATGGGGGATTTCATTGATGAAAAAACTGATCCTTACGGATGACGAATACGATGCGCTTGGAGACATTCTTCAGGCATTCCCAGCCTACAGCAATTGTGGGGTGCGCCTTAGAACATATGCATACGTCATCAGGCATCATATGAGAGAAGGAGAAAAGAAAAATGAGAACAACGAAAAAGGCAAAAAAGAATCCTGAGCTGTTCGAGGAACATGGTTTTGAAAAGCAGTTCATCGGAGTATACAAGGCCGGTCAGGACGGAGCGTTCATCTCCATCAACATCGGCACAAGGGAAGTCGACATGTTCGTCGGAGTACCCAACAAGGAAAACGTCGAATTCATAAGAAAGAAGATAGAAGAGTTGGTCAAGTCGGGGCTTATCGAATACTGCTAAGCCAGAGGAAACAATTCACAAGGAGCAATCAAAGACATATGTGCACACAAAGAAAAGAACAGCAGCTTACGAATCTGCTTGAAAAGCCTGTCTACTTCATCGAAACGTTCAGGATGACAACACGCCAGGATGGCACAACTTACATGGCAAAGAACAGGAAATTCATGAAGGGAGCTTCCTTTGCCACTGTCATGATTGAGGCAAGAAGGATGAGAGCGGAAGGCCTCTATGACCGCGTGGAAATCTTCCGCATGAGAGGAGTCGTTGACTCCCTGGGGGCATTATGAAGCAGCTATCATTGAGCGATAACGAGATCAGACTGTACTACCTTCTTCTGACAGGAACGGAAAGGGACAAGGCTATCCACGACACAGGGATGAGCAAGTTCGACATTCCCTTCCTTGTAACAAGACTGAAGAACGAACTGGACAGAAGAAAAATGATCGGTGACGAATACAACGACTACCAGAAGATACTTGAGCATCAGGTGATTCAGGAAAGAAACGAAAGAATCGCGAAGACATTCAAGGACAGGAAAGAAAAAGCCAAGGAGGACAAGTGAGATGAGCGAGCTGAGAAAAGAAAAGTATCTATATGTCATCAACCAGCTCTATATGAAGCACAACGAAGTTCCGGATGATGATACGAGACGATATGTCAGCACCAAGATACTTCCTCAGCTGGAAAATCAGGTGCTGCTATAGAAGAAGTGTTGAAAAGAAGTTGAAAAATTGTTGAAAGGATGTTGAAAGAGGTAAATGAAATGAACAACGAGTTTCCTAAGAATTACAAGGCAAGATTCCTTCTTGACCTTTATATGAGCAATAACTATATGCCATTCAGCGTTGAAGATGACGACAGAGAAATCACTGACAGTCCGGAATTTGCCAACGGTGAAGTGTTCAACCTGAACACTATCGAGTATAAAATCGATATTATTATTAGAGTTTTCATGGACTGGTTTACAAAACACCCGGAATGGACCGAGGAGAGATTCCTTGAAAAGTACGGAGAAACCATCAAGCGATATCAAGAAGCTATAAAAACTGGCCTCTTCTGTATGAGAGAAAACCGAATCTGGTATCACAAAAAGGCAATGGATGACAAGCTTGAAGGAGTAGAAGAGAAACTGAAGAAACTTAACGAAAAGAAAGCCGAAAACAAATCGTACTCTGATATAAGCCCGTTAGATGATGCTGCAAGAGAACTGTGGCTTGAGAAACAACTGGACTCGATAAACGGCGCAGACGACACTTGGAAAGACGGATTCGACAGGGCGTTAAACAAAATAAAAAGCTGCTATGAGGAAGCAAGAAAACGAGATGATAAGCACCATGGCATGAACGATTATGATCGTGGCTTTTTCGAAGGCTTTATGATCTCTTATAAGACACTTGTCGATGAGAAACTAATGCTGAAAGAAAGACTGGAAAAAATGCTGGAAAAGCAGAAGGAAAAGACAAATGACTAAATTCATAGAGCTAACGTACGACAACGAAAAACACATCGTGAATGTTGACTACATCAAAGAAATAAATGACACCACAAGAACAGTCTATAATCCACGAACACCATGTATGAAGGGGAAAGAAATGCACTTCACATTTGTATATTTCTCTAATGACAAAAGCGTCCTTGTAAAGGAAAAATACGAAGACCTGAAGAAAATGCTCATGGATGCCACAGCAGAACTAAGCGAAGAAACCAAAGAGGAGAAAAACAATGATTAAATTCATAGAACTTACATATGTCGGAGATGAACGCAAGTGTCTTGTTAATATCAGCGAAATAGAGTGTGTCAGCGATGATGTCTGCCATGTTCCTGGGGATGACGGATGCGAACTTCTTATGCGAAACGGAAAAGAAATAGGAGTTGCAGAAACGTATGAGGAAGTGAAGGCAAAATTGAAGCTTTGCGGCATGAACTTCAATGAAACCGTAAAAAGATGACGGAAAGGAGAAAAGGGCTATGACATTCGAAGAAGCATTAAAAGCATTGAAAGAAGGGAAGAAAATCAGAAAGAAGTGGTGGTATGCGGGCAGTTATATATGGCTTGATGAAAAGAATACCCTTAAAAATAAAAACGGCAGTGAAACAAGCGTTGCAGTCGAGTTCGATTTCATGACAAATAACAAGTGGGAAATCTATGAAGAACCTGTTCTTGATGAGAAAGAGAAAGAATATCTCAGTGCCGTAATTAAGCCATTCAGGAATATGGTAGTTTGCATTTGTAAGCTAGAACTTATTACTTGCAATCAGTTTATTCACATAAAAGCAAAAAGGTATGATAAAGACACTAACTATGAATACATCAATCTGCCTATTTTCAGAAAAGGCACAATGTATAAGAATATGGAAGTGGGAAAAGAATACACATTGAAGGAGCTAGGATTATGACAAGATTCACGATTGATTACTATTACGGACTTGCCTTAAGGGAAGTCGATAAGAAGGAGTTCATACTGGCATTAGGTTCATTGAAGAAACAATGGGGTCCTACCGAGTTCACAATGAATGTAAGGGAAAACCTCACAAGCGGACTAATCAAGCAGACTTGGTCTTTCCCTTATATCGAATTACAAATCACATGCCATGACTACGATGAACTGAAGGAGCTTGGATTATGACAAGACTCAGAGAACTTGGTGCCGATGTATTCGTCGGAGCCTATCAGGCATACTTCGGAAAGCAGTTCTGCGCCGAGATAACTTCCGAGGAGATCATCTTCTTCGACTGCGACTACTTCGCCGACAGCTCCTACCGGGACACCAGATGGACCGTTAGGACAAGGATCTCCCCGTCCTGGAAGGTTGAGGTCGCATACAACGAGCACACCCTTTCGACACCGGAAGACATCGACCACCTCAGACAGTATGCAAGCTGGGCTCAGGCGTTCATCGAGAACCATCTCGAGAAGATAAGGAAGCAGGAAGAAGAGGAAAGCAAGGAACAGTCGGAAAGCGAAGAGACTCCTTCCGAATGACTCCGATCGAGAACGTCTATGACATCGCGACCTGGGTGCTCATCGCAACGATAGCGCTCCTCGCGGTATTCTCCTTCGCCTCAGTCATCATATCGACCATAGACGACATCAGATACCAAAGCCCAAGGAAAGGCCCGGAGAGACCATTCTCCGTGCCTCTTCCCAAGGGCATGAAGGACAGGACGGAAAAGAAGGGGAAAAGGAAGAAAAAGTAGAAATCAAGATTTGAAAAAAAGCCGAGAAATTAGGGAAGATACGTGAATGAAAAGACACAAAGAATACGAAATCAAGTTGAAATGCGTTAATCAAGAAAACGGAGGCTCACAACATGGCAGGAATCGATGACAAATACATCAAAGTTCAGGGGTGGATGGCGACACAATTAGGACTTCACGGAAACGAGCTGATCGTATATGCGTACATCTATTCCTTCCAGTTTAAGAGCTTCATGGGCAAAGGCACTCCGGCCAACGTTGAGGAGACGGAAATACCAATGAGAGATTTTGTTGAATGGACACAAATCACAAAGAGAGGGATCATCAAGCTTTTACAAAAACTGTCTGATGAAAAACTTATATTCATTGGAAATAAGCCAGGAAACGTCAACACTTATTCCATCCTTCCTGATCCTGTAAAAAAAGCACTGAAAAAAGAGGGTAAGGGTAGTGAACAAAGTTCACCACTTAAGAAGGGTGGTGAACATAGTTCAGGGGTGAACAAAGTTCACCAGGGTAGTGAACTGGAGTTCACCAGTGGGGGTGAACAAAGTTCACTGGGGGTGGTGAACTCAGAAGCAAAAAGTAGTGAACAAAGTTCACCACATCTACAACATAACTACATAGACAACAAAGAAACTACTAGTACAACCACGCGCGTTGCGCGCGATAACGCTTCCGCTTCTCTCTCCTCTACGGACACGGAAGACAGATACGAAGACCTCTCCAAGAGCGAGATAGCCTTCTTCGAGAAACAGGCACTCAAGAAGCTCAACGAGACGGATGAGACAACCGGACAGAAGCTCTACCTCACGAAGGATCCGCGAGACCAGTTCCCCAAAGCATTCCTCTTCATGACGGCTAAGGACACAAGCCAGTTCACCGACACGGAGTTCGAGCTCTTCAAGATGGTCAGCATGTACACGGCCTTCGGACCTGCAAAGCCACTTCCGACAGTCTCCGAGGAAGACGCCAAGTACGTTCCGCCGGCATCGGAAATCGGACAGGAAGCACACGATGCCCAGCAGGCTCTGGTCGACTGGCTGTTCGAAGGCGGACCTTCCCCAAGCTCCTACGCTCACGATGCACCCCTTCAATCGAGTCGAAGCCGAAAAAATTACTAGGAGGAAAAGAAAATGACTGACTTTGAAAACTACTTTCTAGATGCAATGGACGACCATATCGCTGCATTGGAGAACGAAATAGGCTTTGAAAGAAACTTTGCGATGTATCTTTTGCTCAAAGGAAGGGAAGAAGAAGCAAAGCCTCATATTGAAAGATATCAGCAGGCAAAGAAAGAGCTGACCAGCTACAAAAGGAAGATACATAGGGAGAGAAAGCAAAAGCACGAGCAACAAAATTAGCAACAAGAGAAACAAGAAAGAAACAACAAACAATAAAAAGGGAGAACGATAGTGAAAGGCAACAAAGGAGAAGTGCTATAATACGAGCATAGAACAAGAAAAAGGAGGTTCTGTATGAGATTATTCAGGAAGATGGCAGTTTTATTCAGTATGGCATTGGCACTATGCGGTTGCACAAACGCAAACACACCTGAATGTGCGAAGGAATGCCATATGGTACATTTCATTCTAATCGGCCAGTGTTATCACCTAGAAAGCGTTGAAATGTACGATAATGGTGCTTACATCGAGGCACGGCCTCTCGGTGGCAACGGTTTCGGTAGTGTATCGGGCTTCTACCCGTATGGCTCTTTCTTCCTAGTAAGGGGAAACGAATGTATCATATGTGATGCAAGCAAGCTTTCATCACCGAACGGAATGACGATTGCGGGAGAGTAAAGGAGACCGCCGCTCCAACTGAGAAGATAAAAGTGATATACTGATGTGACAAAGGAAAGGAGAGACACACTCCGATGATCAACTGGAAGATATTCGCCATGATGAGCCACGTGAACGAGAAGGGAAGACTTGTCCCGATCGTCACGATGACTCATGAGGAGACCGTACAGGACTCCGACAGCAGGGAAGAGGCGTTCGACGAATTCGACGCGTTCTGCGGAATAGCGAAGATGAGGCTCAACGAACCGGGCATGGCATTCACCGCCACGCTCACGGAATACGAGAACATGGAAGACGAGGACGGGAAGCTTCTTGCCACAGTCCACATAGTCCGAGGCTACCGCGAAGGCGGAAAGGACAAGGAGACAGGCGAGATCAGATACGAAAGGGACGATGACGACACGGAAAGGACTCCCGTATACACACGCTACGAGAGGTATTGGGTGATTGAATAGCAATGCTAACACTTTTTATCATCGGACTTTCCTCGGTCTTGTGCGCTCTGATAGTTTTCATCGCTGCTGGGGTATCCAAGCTAAAGAACAAAACTGGGAAAGACACAAAAGCAGTTCAGAATTCAGTCGAGAAAGAAAACGAACTATCCGAAGAAGAGAAGAGAGTCGTTGAAGAATTCAGAAAACAAAAAGCGAGGGAAACCAATGAAAAGAAATAGATTCGCAGTCATGATAGCGACACTCATGCTTCTGACAGGGTGTGGGACAGGAACCGATAAAGGCAATCAAACTCAAGGAGAACCAACGTTGATCAATCATCCTCGAACTTATCCAGACGGCTATATGACCGAAGACCTAAAGTACATGGATGACTGGCAGACCAGAAATCACCAAGTGATTCTAGATACCCTTGAGAACTTTGGCACAGCCCTCATTCAGACAAACTACACAAGAATTCATCAGTACTACTTCAGCGATTACCCCGACTTCTATGTAGAAGGCAGACAGGGAACGATAGCCAATACGCCTGAGAGCATGGAGCAGATCGGAAGATACATGTTCACGAAAGAAGTGATTGTCTATGCCGTCACGGGAAGGAAACACACATGCGTTTATTCGCTCTATTACTTGTTCATCGCCAATAAATACAATCAGAAAATCAACGAGTCTGAAATCAAATACGCAAGTGTGACAGCGACAAGAAACAACTGCCTAAGCTACGATTACTCAAGATGAAGTACCGCCGGAAACGGCGGTTTTTATTTTGCCTTTTTTCAAAATGGGGGTGGGGTAGTTTTCTGGAATGGAAATTCCTTCGACTTACCTCGTTTCCTCTTCCCACATCTGCTCCGATGGCAAATCAATCACAAAAACGGCACGTAGAGCACAAGGAAACAATTTCACGATAAAATACTCACGAAATCAAAAAGAAGAGCCCTGAAGGGCATTTCCGTGACGATTTGAGGCAAATAGCAGTCTTAAAGACAATGGAAAAGAGGGAAAGGCCTGAGAAAATCGAAAAAATAATTTTTTGTGTTTTTTATTTCCTGAAAAAACGCGCTTTTCGATGAAATTTCATTTTCACATGCCCCATATGGCACTTTCTCATATGGCTTGAAACTAGCCTTGTAAACGCTTACATTATGGAAAAGTGGCACAAAACACACCTAAAAAGTCAAAAGTTGTTTCTTATTTTGTCGATTAAAAAAAGTTGAAAAAGTACTTGACAAGGTTTTGAAAACATAGTCCACCTCCAATTATTTGAGTCTAATTTAATTAAGAACTTACGACACCATCGCCATCGATAGTGATGGCACTAGAAAATCAACTGGTAGACTACCAGTTGATATAAGGACAATCTAATCTCTTCAATTCACTTTCAGGCCCGACCTTCTCATGGCCTTCAAAGTTAATGTGATATGTCAAATTCCCCTTCCTACTAATAGTCTTTCCGACCACTGACTCAGGTCTCTCAACGACTAATCTCCACCAACAGGTCTTAGAGTATCCGTTGACTTCCTCGAAGGCCTTCTCCGCTAATCTAGCATTCTCAAGGTCTTCCCTGAGTCTCTTCTCAGCCTCTTCTTCGGCATTGATCTGACTGTTAATCATATCGTCGCGACTCTTAATCTCCTCGGAGGTCATCTCACGTGAATCGGAGGTTAAGAGAGTATAAGACAGTTGATAGAACTCAGTGACATTGATCATCTTACTAGTGTGATGCCAGCTGCTATATCTGATATATCTCTCGATCAACTCATCTCTAGTCATCAGATTGACATTGATAGTCATCAGTCGATTGTTGGCTTCTTCCCACTCGCTAATCGCATCAACGATCACCTTCTTGGTCCAACGGGAGATTGGTTTCTCGCCGTTGACGTAGGCGGCAGAAGCTCTCTTTGACATCGAGTAGCCGTGATAGCCTTTATTCATATTCATATTCATATTCATAGCCTCCTAAAGCTATCAATAGTATATCATATGATTTAGTAGTCAACTTTAAAACGCAAGGAAACAACATATGTAGTCCAATGTAACAACCTACTTCGAGAATGGAAGTTGCACGTGCTTTTTTCACCACCTTGAAACCCCTTACATCAGGCACCCCCCGGGGGTAGGGCTGGCGAAG
>ERZ1026880.152-NODE-152-length-39996-cov-35.189855_pt1 | contig 39996 bp, 31 predicted proteins | sample MGYA00380170_ERZ1026880 | MGnify/ENA primary metagenome ERZ1026880 (study PRJEB33269, sample SAMEA4719806) | human gut metagenome | biome: human-associated habitat; feature: organic feature; material: feces | place: Cameroon | collected 2013-10 ...
CTTAGGAGGCGTGTGCTCTATCCAGCTGAGCTACTGAGACATTTTTAAGATTTATGCAATTTTCACTGCTCGAAGGAATCGAACGATCTGCCGCTTAGGAGGCGTGTGCTCTATCCAGCTGAGCTACTGAGACAATTTGAATCAGGCAGCTGTGCGCGATGCAGGAGTACAACTGCCCTATTATTATAAACGCAACCCTGCAAAAAAGCAAGACATAATACAAAGCCGCCCGCACAGCAAAATTGTGTGGGCGGCTTTGCGTTTAAGTTATACGGAAAAGGGGAGCACTCAGGCAAGACCGTCCAGCCATGCGGCGATGCTTTCGGCGGCAAAACTGATATACGGGTACAGGGGTTGCAGGTTCCGCAGGCTTTTGTCATTACCGCTGCTGCCGGAGGTGCAGAACAGGTACACGTTTTTTTCGGTCAGGTCGTTGCTTTCAATAAAAGTTTGGATGATGCGCGGTGCGGTGGAGTGCATCATTTTAAGTGTAAAGAAACTCTACATGGATATAACGAGAAGTGAAAAGCAGGGCAACCCAGGGAACCCTACTGGAAAATCCGTATCGCTTATTCCAGCGCTGCCTTTGCGGCGGCAATTTTGGCGTTGGCTTCAGCCAACTGGCGGGAACAATCGTCTGTGGTGTCATCGCGCTCTAGGCGGTTGCGGTCCCCAATCAGGGCGGTCCAATACTGGCCACCGTTATATTCAAACACGACCCAATCGTATCCGTTGTATTTTTCCTTGGTGATCTGGGTAACCGGGTAGCTGCCCAGCGGCAGGTAGCCCACCACATCGTTCAGATTGGCGGTATAAAAATATTCTGTGTTGGAACCAAAAACCGTGAGCTTATATCCGCTTACGGCTGTCATGTCCGGCCCATCGCTGCCATACCCGTTAAAATTCCCGGCGCGTATCGTGGGCAGATAGTCCTGATAGCTGTAATCCAGATCCACCGCGCCGGTAATGCCGCTGACGGTGCCGGAACCGGAATACTGCCACATGCCGTACTGCCCGGTGTACCCCAGGCTGGAGCGGTAATCCGCCACCCAAAGCGGATAGTTTGCCAGCGCGGAAGCATTCATATACGAGTTGATGTAGTTGGTGTAGCTGTACCAGCCCGCGTACCATTTGCGCTGGTTCAAAATATCCATGGCGTATTTGACCAGGTTCGTCAGCTGCGGTTTGCCCAGGCTGGTCAGGCTGCGGGCCTCCACATCTACAAACACCGGGTATTCCAGCTGTAAGCCCTCCAGCGCGTTCAAAAAGGTGATCAGCTCCCCGGCAACAGCGCTTTCGGTGCGGGCATAGGTGTAATAATAAGCCCCAACCCGCAGCCCGGCGGCATGGGCGCCGTTCACGTTTTGCAGAAAATAAGGGTCCACATACGTGCCGTTGTTGTTGCTGGACCCAATGCGTACAATGGCAAACTGTTTGCCCGCCGCGGCAACGGCACTCCAGTTGATGCTGCCCTGATACCGGGAAACATCGATCCCCACCTGAAACAAAGCCATATAAAAATCCCCCTCCCAGGATTGCCTGCCGTGCAGGTGTATCCTACAGCATGTTATGCTGGAAAGGAGAGGGAAGTGAATCTTATGAAATTGCTGCCGGCGCATTCATGCGGCGGCGCTGAATAAGCAGGGACGCGTTAAATCACAATGCCGCCGTTTACGCCGAGCACCTGCCCGGTGATGAACCCGGCCCCGCGCCCGGCCAAAAATACCAGCGTGTGGGCAACTTCTTCCGGGGTGCCAAGGCGCTCCACGGGGGTCTCTTCCGCCAGGGCAGCTTTGTCCTCTGCGGTAAAGCTGGCCATCATGTCGGTTTCAATCACACCGGGAGCCACGCAGTTCACCGTAATGCCGGAAGGACCTTCCTCTTTGGCGAGCGCCTTGGTCAGGCCGATTACACCGGCCTTTGCGGCGGAATAGTGTACTTCGCAGCTGCCGCCGGTCTGGCCCCACATGCTGCTTACCAGCAGAATGCGGCCGTATTTTTGGCGGATCATGCCAGGCAGCACGGCGCGGCATGCATAAAACACGCCGTCCAAATCTACCCCCATCATGCGGTGCCAGTCCTCATCGGTCAGGTCAGTGAAGAGCTTTTGCTGGGCAATCCCCGCACAGCACATCAGCGCCTGCAGGCTGCCGAACTGCTGCAGTGCTTCCTGTACCGCGGCATTCACCTGGGCGGAATCGCTCACATCGGCGTGCAGAGCCACAAAGCGCCCGCCGGGGTTCAGCGCCTGTGCCTGCAGCACAACATCCAGGGCAGCATCTTCGCGGCTGTTCCAAGTAAAGGCAACATCGTACCCGGCGCGGGCAAACTCCAAAACGGTGGCGGCACCAATGCCGCGGCTGCCGCCGGTAATCAATACATGGTCATTCATGGGGATTCTCCTCATTTTGCAGCGGGGCTGCCTGCTGGGCGCGCTTTTCGGCTTTCAGCTTCAGTCGTTTGGCTCGCAGTCCGGCAAAAAACTCTTGTAAAAGTGCCTGGGCTTCCTCTTCCAACAGGCCCTGCTCCATAACAGGGTGGTGGTTAAATGGTAAAGCAAACAGATCCGTCAAAGAGCCGCAGCACCCGGCCTTGGGGTCGCGGGCACCATAGACTACCCGCTTTAACCGGCTGTTGATGATGGCCCCACTGCACATGGGGCAGGGCTCCAGCGTAACAAACAGCTCACATTGCCACAGCCGCCACCCGCCAAGGGCTTTGCAGGCTGCGTCGATGGCAAGCAGTTCGGCGTGGTAGATGGCATTTTTGCCGCTCTCTCGCAGGTTGTGGGCACGGGCAATGATCTCGCCATCCTTGGCAACCACCGCGCCAACGGGCACTTCACCCAAAGCGGCAGCGGCGCGGGCTTCTTCCAGCGCGGCCTGCATCAGTTGTTCATCGGTCATTGCGTTACCCCACACGGTACAGGTACACCGTAAGGCCCATCAAAAACAGAACACATACGGTATACGGCAGGCTGGTAAAAACGGCCAGCGGCTCCATGCCGCCGCGCAGCCCGGCGGAAAAGCTAAACCCCTGCACTTTGACCCGCCATACCAGAAAGAGCGCCGCCAGCGGCAGGGCCACTAGCAAAATCAGCTCATACACCACGGCAAGCTGCTCCGGCGCATATTGGCGCAGATATAGGCTGAGAAACGCCAGGGTATTGTTGATGAAATGCAGCAGCATGCCGGGCAGAATACTGCCGCTGCGCTCAACCAGCCAGCCCAAAAAGATGCCGCACACCAGCGCGGTAATGCTTTGTGCCAGATCCAGGTGCAGCAACGCAAACAGCAGGGCAGGGGCAAAAATCGCCACGCTGCTGCCGCTGGGGCGCATAATGCCCTGCAGCGCCCCGCGAAAATAAATTTCCTCCAGCACAGCGGGCACTACACACAGACTGAAATAACGAATGAACAGATCCAGGCCACCGGCGGGCAGTGCGGTGCTGCTGGTGGTAACGCCCAGCCCACGGGCCAGCAGCCCGCCGAACAGGTTGCCCGCGTTGGCCAGCCCCAAAAACACCACCAGGCAGAACGCCGGGCTCCAGGGGGCGGGCAGCAGAATGCGCAGATCCTGCGTTTGCAGCCGGGTGGCGCGCAGCAGCCACCACAGCGGCAGCACAATAGAACCCGCTGCCACCACAATGCCCAGCAGCCCCTGCGCGGCCACGCTGAATCCGACCGGGTCGCTCAGGCTGGCACCCTGCACCCGCATACCCATCAGGGCGGAAACAAAAATAGTCAATAGATCCTGTACAAACAGATAAGCCAGCGCGGCCACCGCGCACAGCGATGCCGCCCCCCGTACACCGCGGGGATTGGAGAGTGTTGATTTTGGCAAAATACTTCCTCTTTCTTTTCACTGTACTTTTTCACTGTACTATATAAAGATACGTTCCATATAATTCCGGCACAAAACGCGGCAGATAATACCAGTAACAATAATAACACGTTTGCGGCGCTTTTACAACGCGGCGCAGCCCGGCCCACGGAAAAACGGCAAAACAAAAACCCACCGGTTGTGCGGACCGGCGGGTAGGAGAGGAAAATAGAGGAAGGAATGTTTTCTATACAGAGAAAACTCATCAAGGCTGTGCGGGCCTTGACTTTATGCTATTATAATAGTACAGTATTTGTGTGAAGTAAAGCTCAAAAAGTTCACATGAAAGATGAACGAGATTCATCAAGACGCATCAGAAAACAAAGAAGGTAAAGTTTACTTCCCAATTATAAAAGGAGCATCCGGTTCATCATGACCCTGTTAGCCTGCCAGATTTTTTCCACCATTGCGCACGAGGGCAGCTTTGCCCGCACCGCGGAGCAACTGCACCTGACCCCCTCCGCCATCAGTCATGCGGTTTCTACCATGGAAGCGGAATGCGGTTTCCCACTGTTTACCCGCACCAAAAGTGGCGTTACCATGACCGCCGCCGCCGAAAACCTGCTGCCCGCCATCCAGCGGCTGCTGGCTTCCAGCGAATCCCTGGATCAGTCCATCGCCCAGATCAACGGCATGCACAAAGGCGTGCTGCGCCTGGGGGTGTTCAACTCTGCCTGCGTGACCTGGCTGCCGCAGCTGGTGCCGCAGTTCCAGCTGGATTTCCCCGGTATTGATGTGCAGATCTATCAGGGCAGCTATGCGGATATCTGCGCCTGGGTCAAAAACGGCACGGCGGAAATCGGCTTCCTTTCCAATTCCAGCGCGCTGGACCTGGATTTTGAACCGCTGTATGATGACGAGCTGGTCTGCATCGCACCCGCGTCCTACCGCCCGGCCCGGCCCGGCTGTGTCAGCGCCGAGGAACTGCGCGGCCAGCCGTTCGTCAGCCAGCTGGCGGACGTGGATGCCGATATCCAGAGCTACTTCAAAACCAACGATCTGCGGGTGGACAGCCGCTGCTATATCGTGGATGACCAGTCCATGATCGCTATGGTGGCCTGTGGCCGCGGCTTTGCCATTATGCCGGAGCTGATGTTCAAAACCGGAACCGACCCCCACGGCTGCCAGGTGCTGCGGCTGGAACCCGCCGCAACGCGCAGCATTGGGCTGGCCTGCCTGGCGCGGGGGGCGCTTTCCCCGGCTGCACGCCAGTTTGCCGCCCGCGCCCGCGCTTACGCCGCCAGCCTGCGGCAAAAGTGAGCGGCGGGGCGGGGAAGACGGACTTGTGCTGACTTGGCAATGTCATATCCCTCTTTTCAAAAATATAAAAAAGGTATATAATAAAACTTCAGCAGGAAAGGAGGAGCTCAGCCTATGCCCGGTGATCTGCATACCCATTCATCCTGTTCGGACGGTTCTACCCCCATCGAAAAGCTGCCTTGGTTGGCGGCCTGCGCGGGGTTGGATTGGCTTGCCATCAGCGACCATGATACCAACCGCTCTGTGCGTTATGCTTACGCCCACCCGGAGCAAAACGGCGTAAAGCTGATCCCCACAGTGGAGCTGACCGCTTACGATTATGGGCGGGAACACCGCGTGCACATCCTGTGCTATTACCCGGACGATTGCGAAGCTCTGGTCCGCCATACCGCAGTCATGGACAAGCGCCGTTACGATGCGGTGTATCAGTCCTGCAAGGAGCTGGAGGAGATCTGTCCCCAGTTCAAAACTGAGGAGGCACTGGAATTTGCCAAGGACAGCGGCACGCTGTACAAGGCCCATGTCATGCGTGTATTGTGGCAGTATGGGCTTTCGGATGGAATGTACAACACGGTGTACCGCAGCCTGTTCGGCCTGCGCCCGGTGCGCGGCAAGATCCTGCACACGCCGGTGTATGAAACCGTGGATACCATCCTGAACCTCATCCAAGAATGCCGCGGCGTGGCGGTACTGGCCCACCCCAGCGTTTACCACAGCATGCCTTTGGCGCGGGAGCTGATTGCAGCCGGGCGGCTGGACGGCGTGGAGATCGACCACCCCCGCAACACGGCAGAGGATAAAGCCGAGCTGGAACAGCTGGCCGCGGAGTACGGCCTGATCGTGACCGGCGGCACTGACTACCACGGCATGAACACCAACACCCCGCACCCGGTTGGTACCTGCACCACCGCGGACGAACAGATCGCCCGCATCCGTGCGCTGGCCGAAGCGCGCAAAAAGTAAAGCCACCAACAGCAAAAAACAAAACGGAGCAAGAAAATAAAAAGGAGCAAACGATTATGACTTACGAACGCCGCAATAAGGGCACCTGCTCGGTGATGACCAAAGTAGAACTGAACCCTGACCATACCATTGAATCTGTTGAGGTGCTGGGGGGCTGCAACGGCAACCTGAAAGGCATCTGCCAGCTGCTGAAAGGCATGAAAGCTGAGGACGCCATTGAGCGCATGAAAGGCACCTTGTGCGGCTCCAAGCCCACCAGCTGCCCGGACCAGATTGCCATTACGCTGGAAGAAGCCCTGCAGAAGCTGTAAGCCCTGAATATTATTTGTAAGGAAGCGCCGATATGGATTGTTTTAACTACCCGCTGGATACCGAAACGCTGCTGCGCAAAAAGCGCCGCCTGCGCAAGGAACTGCTGGCCCAAAACCCGCACCCGCTGCAAAAGCGCATCGCCATCCTGGGTGGTTCCACCACCAATGAGGTGGCAGACCAGCTGGGCCTGTTTTTGCTGCAATACGGCATTCAGGCGGAGTTCTACCAGAGCGAGTATGGCCAATATTGGCAGGACGCCATGTTCGGCACGCCGGAGCTGGATGGGTTTCACCCCGATGTCATTTATATCCACACCAACTGGCGCAACATCATCAATTTCCCCACAACGGCCACCCCGCAGGCGGAAATTGACGCCATGCTGAATGCCGAGTACAGCCGCTTTGAGCAGATGTGGCAGGAGCTGGAAGCCAAATTCCACTGCCCAGTCATCCAGAATAACTTTGACCGCCCCAACTACCGCCTGATGGGCAACCGCGATATCTGGGATCCGCATGGCCGTTCCAACTATCTCAGCCGCCTGAATCAGCGCTTTTACGCCTATGCCGCCGCGCATGAGGATTTTTATATCAATGATATTGACTATCTCAGCGCAGATTACGGCCTGACTGCCTGGGGGGATGCGTTCTTCTGGCATATGTACAAGTACGCCATGTGCCTGGATGCAATCCCGTCTTTGGCAAACAGCGTGGCAAACATCATCAAATCCCTGTATGGCCGCAACAAAAAAGCCCTGGTGCTGGATCTGGATAACACTCTCTGGGGCGGCATTGTGGGCGATGACGGTGTGGACGGCATTGCCATTGGCCCCGAAGTGCCGGAAGGCCAGGTGTACGCCGAGTTCCAGAGCTACTGCAAAGCCCTGCAGACCATCGGCGTGGTGCTGGCGGTGGATTCCAAAAATGACGAAGCCAACGCCCTGGCCGGCCTGAACCACCCGGACAGCGTGCTGCACCCGGATGATTTTGTCTGCATCAAGGCCAACTGGGATCCCAAAGATCAGAACCTGAAAGCCATCGCCGCAGAGCTCAGCCTTGGCGCCGACAGCTTTGTGTTTGCTGATGACAACCCGGCGGAGCGTGCCATTGTGGCCGCCCAGCTGCCCGGCGTGGCCACCCCGGTGCTGGATGGTGCCGAAAACTACATCAAGATGCTGGATCACGGCGGGTACTTTGAAACGACGATCCTTTCCGGCGACGACCTGAAAAAGACCGCGCAGTACCATGCCCGCGCCCAGGCCGCCCAGGCCCAGGCAGCTTTTGCCGATTACGGCCAGTATCTGGACAGCCTGGAAATGACGGCGACCATCCGCCCCTTTGAGGCGGTGTATATGCAGCGCATTGCTCAGCTGACCAACAAGAGCAACCAGTTCAACCTGACCACTCTGCGCTGCACTGAGGATGACATCCGTTCCATGGCAGAAAAGCCGGACTGGATCACCCTGTACGGCAAGCTGGTGGATAAATTTGCGGATAACGGCGTTGTTACCGTTGTGGCAGGGCAGGCCCAGGGCCAAACGCTCTGCCTGCGCCTGTGGCTGATGAGCTGCCGTGTGCTCAAGCGCGGCATGGAAGACGCCATGATGGACACCCTTGCCGCCAAAGCTGCCGCTGCAGGGTATACTGCGCTGGAAGGCTATTATTACCCCACCGCCAAAAACGCTATGGTGCGGGAATTTTATGCTGGGTACGGCTTTGAAAAAACGGCCGAGGATGCCGATGGCAACACCACCTGGCACTTGGACCTTGCCGCTTACAATCCCCGCTGCCCCCATATAAAAATTGAAACCTGAGCCGCGGCGCATACCGCGCGGCAGATGGCAAACGTAAAGGAAGCTACATGCCCCATACAACCCCAAAACCCAGCCGCATTCCCGGCCCGCTGCACAAGGCGGGCCTGTTTGTGCTATTTGCGGCCATCACGGCGGCGCTCTGCCTGCTGCTGAACTTTTTGCTGGTGGATGACCTGCACGCCTATTCCCGTGTGACGCTGGGGGAGTATTACGCCCAAGCGGATGCGGTGGATACTGTGTTTGTGGGTTCCTCCCACAGCTACCGCAGCTTTGACCCGGATACCATTGACCCCATTCTGGGCAGCCACAGCTTTAACCTTGGCACCAGCCAGCAGCAGCCGGATGGCTCCTATTGGCTTATTCGGGAAGCCGCCGCCAACAGCCCGCTGAAAACCGTCTATCTGGAAACCTTCTATACCGGCTATAATCAGCAAAAATCCAGCAATGTTCCGCTGGCCTGTTACCTGATCACCGATTACATGCGCGCGTCCTCGCCTTACCGTTACCAGTATCTGTGGGAGATGGGCGGTGCTGCGGCATTTGCGGATCTGGTGTTCCCGGCGCGCCATGCTATTGCTGACCCCGGTGAGCTGCCGGCCCTTTGGCGCGGCAAGCTGACCGGCGGCTATAACGCGGGGAACTATGACTGGGTCACCTACCCGGACGAGGGCGAAGCCTACCGGGACCGCGGCTTTGTCTATACCGAGGGCACCAGCATCTGGGGGTTCGGCACCCTGATGCACGTGGATGCCAGCGCGCCAATCTCACCGTTTGGCCGGGCGAACCTGACCCGCATTGCCGAGTTCTGTAAAAAGCAGAACATCCGCCTGGTGCTGGTCACCGCCCCGCTGCCCAGCGCCTATGTGCAGGATACCCAGAACTACCAGGCCTATGTGGATGCCATGCGCAGCTTTGCCGCGGCCAACGGCACCCAGTATTGGGATTTTTCGCTCTTTAAGGATACCGACCTGCTGCCCATTGGCTTTGACGATTTTTCAGATATGCACCACCTGAACGGGCAGGGGGCAGAAACGTTCAGCAAGGCGTTCGCCACGGTGGCCGCTCGCAGTGCTGCGGGCGAGGATGTAAGCAGCCTGTTCTATGATACGGTTGCCGAAAAGCTGGCTACATCACCGGACAGCACCGTGCAGCAGGGGGAGGGCAACTGATGTTTTCTGTTACATCCCTTGGCTTTTTGCCGTTTATGGCGCTGTTTGTCTGCCTGTGGTACCGCGTGCCCCAGCCTTCCCGCTGGAAGCTGGTTCTGGCAGCCAACGCAGTGTTCTGCCTTTCCATTGATATCGGCGCGTTTTTGGCGGTAGCCCTTGCCACGGCAGTGGTGTGGCAGGCCACGCAGCATGCGCAGCCAGAGCAGCCCAGCCGCCGCGGGTGGCTGGCACTGGGGCTGGCCGCAGCCCTGCTGCCGCTGCTGGTGCTCAAATACAGCGGCATGCTGGTGCCGGGCCTGCGGGATTTGTATAAGCCCTTTGGCCTTGCGTATTACAGCTTGCAGCTGGCAGGCTACCTGCTGGATGTGTGGCATGGCCGCACGGCACCCACGCCCAGCTATGCACGGCTGTGGTGCTATGCGGGCTTTTTCCTCTCGCTCACCCAGGGGCCGTTCAACCGTTATAATACCCTGATGCCCCAGCTGGAAGCCGCCCCCAAAACGTTTGAAACCCAGCGTTTGGTCAGCGGTTTGCAGCGCAGTGCGTGGGGGTATTTCAAAAAGTTTGCCATTGCGGACCGTGCGGCCATTGTGGTCAGCGCCGCCTTTGCGGACCCGGCGTCCTTTGACCGCAGTCAGCTGATTTTTGCCACGGTTATGTATTCGTTCCAGCTGTATGCCGATTTTTCCGGCTACACGGATATTGTGCTGGGCATGGGCGAGATCCTGGGCCTGCACCTGCCGGAAAACTTCCGCCAGCCGTTTTTTTCTGCCAGCGTCAAGGAGCTGTGGGCCCGGTGGCATATCAGCCTTTCGCAGTGGTTCCGGGATTATGTGTATATCCCACTGGGCGGCAACCGCAAGGGCATTGCCCGGCGGGATGCCAACCTGCTGCTGACCTTTTTGGTCAGCGGGCTGTGGCACGGCGCCAACTGGACCTTCCTTGTCTGGGGTGGGCTGCACGGCCTGTGCCAGGTGGCGGAGGACCACATGCCCGCTCCGCTGCGCAAGCGCAAATCTCTGCCGCTGCGCATCGTGGGCGTGCCGCTGACATTTGCCATCTTTGTTACAACCTTTACCATCTTCCGCACCAGCAGTTTGGGCAATGCGGCGGCATACTTTGCCGGTATCCTGCATAACCCCGGGCACGAGGTGTTTGCCCAGTACTGGCTGCTAGGCCTGACCAGCAAGCTGGAACTGCTCTTGCTGTTGTTGGGCATTGCGTTGCTGGTGCTGGTAGATGTGCTGCATGAATGCGGCCTGCACCTGCGCGCCTGGATCAACGCCGCGCCGCGCCCGGTGCGCTGGGCTGTGTACGAATTTGCCATTTTTGCCTTTTTGCTGATGGCAAGCTTTTATTCCAATACGGGCTTTTTGTATGCCCGGTTCTGAAAAAGCAACAGCCCCGGGCAGTACCCATAAAAGGTGCCGCCTGGGGCTGTTTTTGTCTGTGTGGAAAATATAAAAAGGGGACAAAGCTCTACCAAAAGCTGCTTATTCCTCGCCCTCAAATTTCATGCCCCAGGCCATGCGGATATCATACATCAGTTGGGTCAGGGCAATGCTTTGCTGCGGGGTATAAATGCTGCTGTGGTGCCTGCCAGTGGCAGCACAACGGTTTACTTCCCGAATCTGGTATTCAAAACCGTTCACATCAAAGGGAAAATCCAGTTCCTGCGGTGGCTGGCCGTCCAGTTCCAGCGTCATATGTTCGGCGTACTGGAAGTCCGGCAGGGTAATGCGGCCCTTGGTGCCCACAATGCAGGCCATGCGGGTAAGGCGCTGGCCGATGGTTTGCACCGATTCCGCCGTGCAGCCGCTGGGGTAGGCAAGCCGCAGTTTGCTGTATTCATCGGTGCCGTATTCTGTCAGGCGCAGCTCTTCTGTCTGCACGTTCTGGGGCTGCTGGCCGGTGACCATCTGCAAAAAGCCAAGGTTATAAATGCCAATATCCAGCAAAGCGCCACCGCCCAAAGCAGAGTTGAATTTGCGCTCGCGGCGGGCGCCTTCAGTGGTAAAACCGTATTGGCAGGTGATGGTTTGCAGCGTACCGATCACCCCATCCGCCAGCATCTGTTGCAATTTGGCATACAGCGGCAAAAAGCGAATCCAGAATGCTTCCATGATAAAAAGCTGCTTTTTTTCTGCCAGGGCATACAGCTCTTTGGCCTGCTCTGCATTGATGGTGAACGGCTTTTCGCACAGAACATGCTTGCCGTGCTCCAGGCAGAGCTTGCAGTTTTCGTAATGCAGGGCGTTGGGCGTAGCAATGTAGATGGCATCTACGGCGGGATCGGCGGCAAGCTCTTCATAGCTGGCGTACCAGTGCGGGATGTTGTACTGCGCCGCAAAGGCTTTGGCACTTTCGGCCCGGCGGGAGCCGACTGCGGCAAGCCGCTCGCCCTCGGCAGCCATCGCATTGACTGTTATGGCAAATTTGTTGGCAATGGTGCCGGTAGCTAAAATTCCCCAATTCATAAAATTACCTCCCGTTAACAAGGGTTCTTTGTGCACATCGTACCACAAGCAGGAAATTGCGGCAAGGAAACACGCGCAAAACAGCAAGAAAAAACAGACCCGGCAGGGGAACAGCAAAATCCGTTCCATCATGCCGGGTCTGAACTTATTATGGGAACAGAACAGGAAAATGCGGCACTGCCTTACGGGCGTACCTTGAACTCCTGCTCACAGTAAACGCAGCGGTAGCGTCCGCTGGGGGTCAGGGCAAAGATGTGGTCGCAGCCGGTCTCCAGGGAGGTAATGCAGCGGGGGTTGGTGCACTTGATCACGTTCACCAGGCGCTTGGGCTGGTCCGGGCGCACCTTGCGGGCTACATGACCGTTCTCAATAAAGGTCAGGCTGATCTGCGGGTCCACATAACCCAGCACATCAAAATTCAAGCCGGAAATATCGCCCTCGATTTTAATAATATCCTTTTTGCCGCTTTTCTGGCTGCGCACGTTCTGCAGCAGGGCCACGCTGGCTTCGTTCAGCTTTTCCAGCTCCAGCAGGTGATACAGCGAAAGCCCGGTCCCGGCGGTAATGTGGTCAATGACCACGCCGTTCATGATTTCATCAATATTCAGCATTCAAAAGCAACCTCCCCGGTTTTGGGGTCTTTCAGCCCCAGCAGCGTCATAATCAAAGCCATGCGCACATACACGCCGTTCTGTGCCTGCTCAAAGTAGGCGGCGCGCGGGTCATCGTCCACATCCAGCGTAATTTCGTTCACACGCGGCAGGGGATGCAGCACCGCCATGTCCGCCGGGGCAAGGCTCAGCTTTTCGGCGGTCAGGATGTAGCTGTCACGCAGGCGGATGTAATCTTCCTCATTGAAAAAGCGCTCGCGCTGCACACGGGTCATGTACAAAATATCGAGGTCCGGCAGAGCACCTTCCAGGTTGCGGGTCTCAATGTAGGGGATGCCGCGGGGCTCCAGTACTTCATTGATGATGTAATCCGGTACGCGCAGTTCTTCGGGGCTGATCAGGACAAACTTTACGTTGTCATAGCGGGCCAGGCTCTTGATGAGGGAATGTACCGTGCGGCCAAACTTCAGGTCGCCGCAGAAACCAATGGTCAGGTTGTCCAAACGGCCCTTGCGGCGGCGGATGGTCATCATGTCCAACAGGGTCTGGGTGGGGTGGCTGTGGCCGCCGTCACCGGCATTGATCACCGGGATCTTGCTGTAAAGGGAAGCGCGCAGCGGGGCCCCCTCTTTGGGGTGGCGCATGGCGGCAATATCCGCATAGCAGCTGATAATGCGGATGGTATCCGCAACGGTTTCACCCTTGGAAGCACTGGAAACACCGGCATCCGGGAAACCCAACACCTTGCCGCCCAAACGCAACATCGCCGATTCAAACGAAAGGCGGGTGCGGGTGGAAGGCTCATAGAACAGTGTGGCCAGGCGCTTGCGGTCAGCTACATCCTGGTATGCTTCGGGGTCATCATGGATACGGTCCGCAAGGTCCAGCAGCTTTTGGGTTTCTTCCTTTGTAAAGTCAAGGGGATCAATCAAATGTCTCATCAACAGCCATCCTTTCCTTATGGTGTATCTGAAAACAAAGAAAATGACGGATATTTCGCAAAAACAAGCAGGATGTAAGGCAAAGAGCCACCGGAATCCTTTGTGGATTCCAAGGCTTTTTAACGCAAAATCTCGCTGTGTTTGTAGAAATAGACGATATTTTCGACTTTTCAGATACACCGTGGTCAAACGGTGCCATGCGCGGGGCAGGCACACGTTCGGGAAATACGTTCAAACCGGCAGTGCGGCAAAGCTGGCCGCAAACCTGGCTTATTATATCATACCTGCCCGGCAAATAAAACCCATTAACCCCCAAAAACGTCCGATTTTTTTGAGGCAATTTTACAAAAACGGTCAAAATGCGCGGCAAAGCCGGTGCAGCCTTTACCGGACCTTTACATCCTGGTGGCTCAACAGCAGCTGGACCGCAAGCAAAATCAGCGCCAGCCAGCCAACACAGGCCAAAGCGAAGCCTAGGTAGCTGTCCGCCAGCATATCACTGCTCTGGTTAGCGTTCATGCCGCGCTGCATCAGGCAATAGGGCCAGGCGTACCAGTAGCCCCGGCTGGCCAGCAGCATGCCGGAAACACCCCCGGCCAGCCCCAAAAACACCGGCAAGGCAAAGCTGCGGATCACCATGGAAAATAGCAGCTGCGCCGCCACCACGGCCAGCCCGCCCAGTACACTGCGCACCAGGTAAAAGATGGTAATGGCCGGCGGGGGCGCTGTGAACCCGGCGAACACCCGGCCGCAGAACCAGTACAATACAAACACAAATGCCTGAGTCAGCAGTACCAGCTTTGTCACCACAAGCAACTTGGCAAGGAACAGGTAAAAGGGCGGCACCGGCTCCGCCATAATCAGGTTCCAGTTGTGGCCTATGTGCTCCAGCCGCCACAGGTACGCCGCGTATACCGCCACCATGCAGGGGAAGAAAAACAGCGAGTAAAATAGTGTGTGCTGGGTCCACAGACTGTACCAGCCGTCCCGCAAAATTTCAAGGTTTTGCAGGTAGTTGAAGGTTCCGTACCCGGCGGAAATGATGGGCAGAATAAAAAACATAAACCAGATGGGCGAAGCGTGCAGTTTGCGGTTTTCTGCACGGATACAACGCAGCAGCATGGGTCACACCTCCTTGTTCCGCATGGCATACCACGCGGCAAAAAACAAAATACCGGCCAAAACCACCGTGGCAACCAGCAGCGGCCACTGGAACGGCACAATCATGTAGGTGACTACTTTGCTGGCCTGGTCCCAGTCCGCAATCCGGTAGGTGTTCAGAGGGATAAAATACCCCCACGGCACAAAATAGCCGACCCATGCCGGCATAAAGGCACTAAACAGTCCCAGCAGCGTGCCAAGAATGCCCACACACAAAGCGGGCAGGGGATTGGCCAGCAGCACTGTCAAAAGCAGCTCAGAGAAAAAGATCATGCAGTCCACGGCAAAGGTGCAGCCCCAGAGATAGACAGCCTGGCCTGCGGCGGGGTAGGGCTGCGTGTAATGCTGCAAGTGCCCGATCAGCAGGCTGCCCGCAGCTTCCAGCACGACGATCAAAAAGATCTCCGCCAACCCCAGCGCTGCCTTTGCGGCAAACAGGCTGCGGCGGCTTTGCAGGGTATACAGCAGTTTGGGCGTGCAGCCTTTGACTTCCACATCCCAAAGCCTGCTTGCCAGAATCGCCATGGCCAACGGCATTAAAATGGTATTGATGATAGGCAGGCTGTAAAACAGGGCGCTGTAAGCGGCTGCCAGCTCGTCAGCACCGGTCGGCGCAGCGGACTGGCACCAAAGCAGCGCCATGACCGGCACCAGCAGGCAGACAATCAGATCATGCCGGCGGCGGGCCTTTTGCAGCTCGGCGCGGATGCTTGTGTACATGTCAGCCCACCTCCTTGCCGGTTTGCGTGTTGGTCAGGCTCAGGAAAATTTCTTCCAGATTCTTGGTCTGACGCTCCACGCCAACCACCCCGGCCCCCTCGGCGGCAAGATCCTGCACCAGCGCGGCCAGGCGGGCATCCTCCATGGTGGGCAGCAGGCAGCCGTTGTCCGCAGGCTGCGGGGTCAGGCCGTAGCGGCGCAGCACGGCGGCCCCGCGGTCCGGAGCCAGCAGGCGCAAAACAACATTGCCGCGGCTGTGGCGCTGCAATTCCGCCAGCGGGCCTTCAAACAGTAGCTGGCCGTGGTTGATGATGCCCACCTGGCTCACCATCTGCTCCATCTCGCCCAGCAAATGGCTGGAAATCAGCACCGTGGCACCGCAGGCATCCGGCATATCGTGGATCAATGCACGCATTTCCTGGATGCCAGCCGGGTCAAGACCGTTGGTGGGTTCATCCAGGATCAATAGCCTGGGGCTGCCCAGCAGCGCCATGGCAATGCCCAGGCGCTGTTTCATGCCAAGGGAATACTGCCCCACCTTGCGCTTTCGGTCTGCCTGCAGGTGTACAATTTCCAGCACGCGGTCGATGTCTTTGTAGGGCACGCCTTTCAGGTCGGCTACAATTTCAAGGTTCTCCTGCGCAGTAAGGTGCAGGTAGCCGGATGGCGACTCAATCAAACTGCCGGTCTGGCGCAGCAGCTCTAGCCGGGTACGCTCCGTCAATGTGCGGCCCAGCAGAGCCACGCTGCCCGCCGTGGGGTGCACCAGCCCCAGCAGCATTTTCATGCTGGTAGATTTACCCGCGCCATTTGGCCCAATAAAACCATACACACACCCCTGCGGAACATGCAGGTCCAGATTGTGAACCACGGTGCGGCCACCATAGGTTTTGCACAGCCGGTTTGTTTCAATTACATATTGCATGGCTAACACTCCTTTGTTCATCTTTTGGGAACAAAGGCATGGTAACACGCCGACCTTAACCTGCCACAAAGCCCAGCTTAAGTTTAGCTTAATTCTGCCCGGCAGCTCTATCGGCAGCCCGGTGCTCGTATTATAATAAAAACACAAAGGGGGCGCACCCATGCAAACCATTTATGATGCTAAAATTTTGATTGTGGATGACAACCAGGATCTGCTGAACCTTGTTACCACGGCGCTGCGCAGCACCGGCTACAACCAGCTGACCGCCTGCACCGGCTGCACAGCGGCCCAAGCAGCATTTGCCGCCAACCGCCCGGACCTGATGATTTTGGACATCAACCTGCCGGATGGGGACGGCTTTACCCTGTTCCGCACGCTGCACAGCATGGCGGATATCCCGGCGCTTTTTCTTTCTGCCCGCGATGCCGATGCAGACCGGCTGTTTGGTCTGGGCCTGGGCGCGGACGACTACCTGACCAAGCCGTTTTTAACGCAGGAGCTTTTGCTGCGCATTCAGCGCATTTTGCAGCGCTGCTACCGGGGCGAACTGTGGCGGACTGCTGCAAAAACGCTCCAGCTGGGCCAGCGCGCGGTGTATCTGGCCGATGCTTTGGTCCGCCTGCCGGATGGCACCGCCCAGCCCCTGACGGCCACTGAGCGCGCTCTGCTGCAAAAGCTGGCCGAAAACCGCGGCCATATCGTTACTTATGACGCGGTGTGCGAGGCCGTGTGGGGGGCAGACTATTACGGGTACGAGAACAGCCTGAATGTTCACATCCGCCACCTGCGGGAAAAGCTGGAACCCAACCCCAGCAAGCCGCAGTACCTTTTAACGGTGCGGGGCATTGGCTATAAATTGGCAGAGGAGAACGCGCAATGAAAACTTTTGCGGCCCTGATCCGCCGCTATGTGCTGGCCACAGCCGCTATTGTGCTGCTGGTGGGCGGTTTGCTGGTGGGGCAGATTTTTTATGTGGGGTTCAAGTCCAACGCGGTGGATGCAACAGGCTACCGGGTCGGTGCTCTGGCTGATGCCCTAAAACAAACCGAAACCGGCCTGCAATGGGGTCGGGAACATACCCCGGAAGAATGGATGCAGGGCCATGCGTGGGCTATGGTTTTGGATGATGACGGCAATGTCATCTGGCAGCAAAACCTGCCGCAAAAGCTGAACCACCGGTACACGGCATCGGAAATCGCCGTGTTCTCCCACTGGTACCTGGCCGATTACCCGGTGCAATGCTGGGCGGCGGATTACGGGCTGTTTGTTGTGGCGGAACCGGTTGGCACCTGCTGGAAGTATAACATCAACATGAACCAAAAAATGATGATGATGCTGGCCAAAAGCATTCAGCCCACCATGGTGGAGCTCCTGCTGGTGGTGCTGGGGTGCTGCCTGTTCTTCAGCTGGCGCGGGAGCAAAAGCCTGCAAACCGTAACAGCCGGGCTGGATACCTTGGCGCAGGGCAGTACGGTCAGCCTGCCTGCCGCCGGCTTTGCGGGGGAGCTTGCCCAAAAGCTGAACGAAACCAGCGAGCAGCTGCGCCGCCGCAATGAGATCATTGCCCGGCGGGATACCGCCCGGACCGAGTGGATCGCCGGGGTCAGCCATGATATCCGCACCCCGCTGGCGTTGATCCTGGGCTGGGCGGAACAGCTGCAGCGGGATGCCACCCTGCCCGCAGCAGCCAGACAGAAAGCGGGCGGCATCTGCACCCAGTGCGAAAAAATCCGCAGCCTGATTGAGGACCTGAACCTGACCAGCAAGCTGCAATACGGCGCCCAGCCCCTGCGCAGCCGGCCCACCCAGGCGGGACCGTTTTTGCGCCGGGCGGTCGCAGCCTTTTGTGAAAATCCGCTGGCCGAGCATTGTACGCTGGATTGCAGCATTACCCCGATGGCGGAAACCGCCATTTTGAGCGCGGACACTGCTCTGTTGACCCGCGCACTGGAAAACGTGCTGCAAAACGCCGTGCGCCATAATGCGGGGCCGATCACGCTGGCTTTCCACGCGGATGCCGACGAAACAACGCTGCACCTGACCATACAGGATGACGGCACCGGCTACCCGCAAAGCGTGCTGGCCGTGCTGAACGGTGAACCGGAAGGGGAGAACGCTCCGCATATTCTGGGCCTGCATGTGGTGGAGCAAATCATAAACGCCCACGGCGGCAGCGTGCAGTTTGTCAACCGGGACCCCCACGGTGCAAAAGTGATGATGCAGCTGCCGCTGGCCAAAGACGAAAACGAAAAATAATACCCAAAAAACAAATCCCCCGCCGGGCAAAGCACTTTGCAGCACCGCCCGGCGGGGGATTGTTATGCTATGTTAAATTGTCTGGCGTAAAGCCTGGCTGCCATTACTTCATCAGGTCGCAGACCAGCTGTGCGTAGGCAACGGGGTCTTCCAGCGGCAGGCCCTCAATCAGCAGGGCCTGGTCGTACAGCAGCTCAGCGTACTTGTTGATCTTGTCGGTGTCACCGGCTTCATGGGCGGCTTTCAGCGCACCGAACACGGCGTGGTTGGGGTTCAGCTCCAGCACCTTGGTGCTCTCCATGCCCTCGCCGCCGGCAGGCATCTTGCGCAGAATCTTTTCCATCTCCATGGAAATACCGCCCTCGCTGGAAAGCGATACCGGGTGATCCTGCAAAGTCGGGTTGACCTTCACATCTTTGATCTTGCCGTTCAGGGCCTTCTTGATCTCCTCAAACAGGTCCTTGTTTTCGGTTGCGGTCTCCTCGGCGGCTTTCTTTTCTTCCTCGGTTTCCAGGCCCAGATCGCCGGAGTTGATGTTTTTGAATTCCTTTTCCTTGTAGTTGTGCATGATCTGCAGGCAGAATTCATCCACATCCTCGCTGCACAGCAGCAGGTCATAGCCCTTGCTCAGCACCAGCTGTGCGTTGGGCAGTTTGCCCAGGCGGGCCGCCTCGTCACCGGCGGCAAAGTAGATGGCCTTCTGGCCTTCCGGCATCTTCTCGATGTACTCATCCAGTGTGATGAGCTTCTGCTCCTTGGCAGAGTAGAACATCAGCAGGTCGGAAAGCAGGTCCTTGTGCATGCCATAATCGCCGTAAATACCAAACTTGATCTGGCGGCCAAATGCTTTCCAGAAGGTTTCGTACTTCTCGCGGTCGTTCACCAGCATGGCGTGCAGCTCGTTCTTGATCTTCTTTTCCAGGCTGTTGCGGATCAGCTTTACCTGGCCGTCCTTCTGCAGCGTTTCACGGCTGATGTTCAGGCTCAGGTCCTCGCTGTCCACAACGCCCTTGATAAAGCTGAAGTAATCCGGCAGCAGGTCAGCGCATTTTTCCATGATCATAACGCCGGAAGCATACAGGGCCAGACCCTTTTCGTACTCCTTGGTGTAGTAATCATACGGCGTCTGGCCGGGCACAAACAGCAGGGCGGTGTAGGTTGCGGTGCCCTCGGTGCGGCTGGTAATCACGCGCAGCGGGTCGGAATAATCCATGAACTTGCTCTTGTAGAACTCGTTGTATTCTTCCGGCTTTACATCTTTCTTGTCGCGTTTCCAGATGGGCACCATGCTGTTCAGGGTCTCCAGCTCGGTGTAGGTTTCATACTCCGGCTTATAGTCGTCACCGGCGTCCTCCGGCTTCGGCTTCTGGCGGCTCTTCTCGCGGTACATGGTAATGGGGTAGCGGATGTAATCGCTGTACTTCTTGACCAGGCCGGAGATGGTGTACTCGTCCAGATATTCGCTGTATTTGTCGGTTTCGGTGTCCTCTTTCAGCACCAGGGTGATCTCGGTGCCAACTTCCGGCTTTTCGGCTTCGGTCAGGGTGTAGCCCTCAACGCCGGAGGACGACCACTGCCAGGCTTCCTCGCTGCCCTCCGCGCGGGAAACAACGGTCACCTTGCTGGCAACCATGAAAGCGGAGTAGAAGCCAACGCCGAACTGACCGATGATGTCAATATTCTCGTTCTGATTGTTTACCTTAAAGTCCTGGCTGCCGGAGCGGGCAATGGTGCCAAGGTTCTTTTCCAGCTCATCCTTAGTCATGCCAATGCCGTTATCGCTGATGGTCAGGGTGCGGTTCTCTTTATCGGCTGCAATATGAATGTGCAGGTCTTCTTTTTTTACGTTGATGGAGGTGTCCGTCAGGCTCTTGAAATACAGCTTGTCGCAGGCATCCGATGCGTTGGAGATCAACTCGCGCAGGAAGATCTCGCGGTTGGTATAAATAGAATTGATCATCAGGTCAAGCAGCTTTTTGCTCTCGGCCTTAAACTGACGCATTGCCATAGTTACAATGACCTCACTTTTATATATTTTATGATTTAGCACTCGCGTGCTTTAAGTGCTAAGCATATATTAGCACTCTTGCCCACAAAGTGCAAGCCCTGATTGCCCTTTTTACAAAAAGTTAAAAAACTGTATGTAAAATACAGAAAAAGGCTTTTCAAAGCACATTTTTTGCGCTATCCTAATAACGGTATCTTCATATTTATCATTAGGAGCCTGATGTTATGAAATTTGTAGAACATAAACTTGCCACCGGTGCCATGCTGACCGGCTACCTGCGTGACGAAACCACCGAAATGCCCAGCTACAACACCCGCCCGGCGGTGCTGATCCTGCCCGGCGGCGGCTACCGCTACTGCTCCCCGCGCGAAGCGGACCCTGTTGCCGTCCAGTTTTTGCAGGCCGGCTACCATGTGTTCACCCTGATTTATTCCACCGACCACGCCCCGCTGCTGTGGCAGCCGCTGACCGAAGCCGCGTCCGCCATCCTGTACCTGCGCCGGAATGCGGCGGACCTGCGCATTGCGGCGGATAAGATCACCATCGTTGGCTTTTCTGCCGGTGCCCACCTGGCGGCTTCCACCGCCCTGCTGTGGGATGCAGCTCCCGTGCAGCAGGCCCTTGGTATTACCGGAACCGAAGCCCGCCCCAATGCGGTGGTGCTGGGGTACCCCGTTATCACCAGCGGCAAGTTTGCCCACCGCGGCTCTTTTGAGAACCTGTGCGGCGCGGATGAAGCCCTGCTGCAGACCATGAGCCTGGAAAACCAGGTGCGCCCCGATGTGCCGCCTTTCTTCATCTGGCACACCGTGGAGGATCAGGCTGTACCCGTGGAAAACAGCCTGCTGCTGGCAGGCGCCCTGAAAGAGAACAACGTGCCGTTTGAGCTGCACCTGTTCACCCATGGCGGCCATGGCTCCAGCACCTGCACCAACGAGGTCAACACCCCTAACAAGCATAACAATGCCTGGCTGCCCCTGTGCATGGGCTGGCTGGGGGAGACCCTGGATTTTACCCTGTGATTTAAGCAGCCTAATTAAGAAGCCGTTTTTGTAACCCTATTATTAAGGAGGTTATACCATGAAGATCATGTTTTATGCCCTCCGTCCTTTCGACGAGCAAGCCTATTGTGAGCCATACAGCAAACAGTACGGCATTGATTATGCCTATACCGCAGCGGTCCCCACGCCGGATAACCTGGAACTTGCCAAAGGCTGCGATGCCGTCAGCACCAACCCCTGCCTGATTGCACCGGAATATCTGGAAGCCTGGGCCGCGATGGGGGTCAAATTCCTGCCCTGCCGCAGCATTGGCTATGACCATATCCCGCAGCAGAAAGCCAAGGAGCTTGGCATGCGCATCTCCCATTCCTGGTATCCGCCGGCAGGTGTGGCCGATTATGCCATTATGCTGATGCTGATGTGCAACCGCAAAGTGGGCCAGATTCTGCGCCGTGCCGATGCCCAGGATTATTCCTTAAGCGGCAAGATGGGCCGCGATATCACCCGTATGACGGTGGGTGTGATCGGCACCGGCAACATTGGCCGCACTGTGCTGCGCCACTTAAGCGGCTTTGGCTGCAAGCTGCTGGCTTACGACCTGTATCCCAACGATGAAGCCCGCCAGTATGCCGAGTATGTGGACCTGGATACCCTGTACAAGAGCTGCGATATCATCACCCTGCACACCAACGCCACCGCCGCTAACCGCCATATGATCGATGCCGACGCGATTGCCAAGATGAAAAACGGCGTTGTGCTGATTAACACAGCCCGCGGCACCCTGATTGACCCGGAAGCGCTGGTAAACGGGCTGGAAAGCGGCAAGATCGGCGCAGCCGGCCTGGACGTTGTGGAAAACGAGAACGGCCTGTTCTACTTTAACCATATGGGCGATGCGTTGCAGAACCGCGAACTTGCCATGCTGCGCAGCTTCCCGAATGTGATCTTTACCCCGCACACCGCGTTTTATACCGATGTGAACGTGGCCAGCATGGTGGAAAGCGCCTTTAAGGCTGTGCGCGCCATGGCGGATGGCGAACAGACCCCGCTGGAGGTGCGCCTGTGACAGAACCGGGCCGTGCCGAATCTGCCGCTGCGCTGGCCCAGTGCCCGCGGCTGGCGGCAGGGGAGCCATTTGACTTTGTCTGTGCAGGCTGCGGGGACTGCTGCCGTAACCGGCGGGACCTGGTGCTTTCCGGTTATGACCTGTACCGCATTGCCCGCCGCCTGGGCCTGCCCCCGCGCTTGACGGCGGATGCCTTTTGCAAGCAGGAGTTTGCCCCGCAGACCCTTTTGCCCGCCGTGGTGCTGCGCCCCAATGCCCGCACAGGCAACTGCCCCTTTTTTGAGGCTGATGCCTGCACCATCCACGCCGCCCGCCCGCTGGCCTGCGCTCTTTACCCGCTGGGCCAGGCCATTGACCCGGTAACAGCCGCCATGGAATATTACGTGCAGCTGCCTTTGTGCGGCGCCCGCGTATCCGCGCAGGAACAGCGCACCCTGCAAAATTACCTGGACGATGCCGCCATCACCGCCCGCGCCGGGATTGACGCCCGGTGGGCTGTGGTGTGTACCCAGCTTTCGGATAAGCTGCAGCAGGCAGGCGGACGCGAAAACCCGCGCTACCTGCCCGCCGCCCGCCGCATTGCACGCGCCCTGTATTTTGATTATTCCATCCAGGATGATTTTTACCCCCAGTTCAACGCCAACACCCAGGCCCTTTGGCCGCTGCTGGATAAAATGCTGTGAGATCAACCATCAGCGGCTCGATAAGCGAGGCATTGGTGTATGCCAAGAACAGGGAATAAAAGACCACTGTGTATTATGAAGAGGAGGAAAAACCATGACTCCCAAACTATTATGCGGCCTGCTGCTGACCCTGGTTGGCCTTGTGTTTTCTTCGTTATGCTTTATCTATGCTGTCATGAACCCCTGGAACTATAATGGCATTGACGGCCTGCTGGGCAGCTTTTTGGGTACCCGAACGCTGGTGCCGTTCATCATCTCCACAGCGGCCATGTGCGCGGGGCTCATCCTCTGCTTCTATGTGGCGTTCCACAAGGACAATAAGGATAAATAACCTGAAGCCATAATAAAATCATAAAGCAGCAGCCCCCGCACCGATGATTTTGTGCGCACATCGGTACGGGGGCTGCTGTCTATTATAAAACGGATGTTAAGAAAATGGCTTGTTACAGGTTGGTGTAGCCCATCAGGCTCTTATCCACCTCGGCGGCGGCATCGCGGCCTTCGCGCAGGGCCCAAACAACAAGGCTCTGGCCGCGGCGCATATCGCCGCAGGTAAATACATGGGGCACGTTGGTGGCGTACTTGGTATCGGCCACGGTGCCGCGCTTGGTCAGGTCAACGCCAAACGCTTCGGCCACATAGGGCTGGCAGCCGGTAAACCCGGCGGCAATCAGCACCAGGTCGCACTCGATGGCAAATTCTTCGCCGGTGGGCACCATGGCGCGGCGGCCGGTGGCTTCATCCACCACTTTGCTTTCCAGCTTGGCAATCAGCGCACCGCAAACCTGACCGGCTTCGTTCTTATAGAACTCTTTGACCGTGGTCTGGTAAATGCGCGGGTCGCTGCCAAACACGGCAATGGCTTCCTGCTGGCCGTAATCGGTTTTCAGCACCTTGGGCCATTCGGGCCAGGCGTTGGCGGCGGTGCGTTCTGTGGGCGGGCAGGGCATCATTTCCAGCTGGGTCACGCTTGCGCAGCCCTGGCGGATGGCGGTGCCGACACAGTCGTTGCCGGTATCGCCGCCGCCGATGACCAACACCTTTTTGTCCTTGGCACTCACGGCCTTGCCATCGGAAAAGCCGGAATCCAGCAGGCTGCGGGTCACGCTGGTCAGGTAATCTACGGCAAAGTAGATCCCCTGTGCATCGCGCCCCGGGGCGTTGATGTCACGCGCCTGCTTGGCGCCGCAGGCCAGCACAACGGCATCGTGTGCATCCAGCACATCCTGGGCAGGGGTGCTGCCGCCAACATCGGCGCAGGTCACAAAGTCAATGCCCTCGGCCTTCATGATGTTCACGCGGCGGTCGATGACCTGCTTTTCCAGCTTCATGTTGGGGATGCCGTACATCAGCAGGCCGCCCACGCGGTCCTCGCGCTCGTATACGGTCACTTTGTGGCCGCGCTTGTTCAGGTAATCGGCAACCGCAAGGCCGGCAGGGCCGGCACCTACCACGGCAACGGTTTTGCCGGTGCGGGTCGGGGGCGGGCAGGCGGTCAGCAGGCCGGATTCATAGCCATATTCTACAATGGCGTGCTCGTTCTCCTTCACGGTAACAGGGCTGCCGGTGGTGTAGCCGCAGGTGCAGGCAGCTTCGCACAGGGCGGGGCATACCCGGCTGGTAAACTCCGGGAAGCGGTTGGTGGCGCGCAGGCGATGTACAGCCAGATCCCACTTGCCCTGGTAGACCAGGTCGTTCCATTCGGGGATCAGGTTGTTCAGCGGGCAGCCGCTTGCCATGCCGCCAATCATCATGCCAGCCTGGCAGAACGGTACGCCGCAATCCATGCAGCGGGCACCCTGCGCCTGCTGTTCATCCTGCGGCAGCGGGATGTGAAATTCGTTAAAGTTCTGAATACGTTCTTCGGGCGGCAGCTCCGTGCTGGTCTGCCGGGCAATTTCCATAAATCCTGTCGGTTTTCCCATCGTTTGCGCCTCCCTTATTTGTTAGCAGCATTCTTCATTGCATAGAACGCTTCGATCTGTGCCTGCTCGCTGTCTTCGCCTTTTTCTTCCATCTGGGCAATCAGGCGCAGCATCTTGTCATAGTCATGGGGCAGGACCTTTTTGAACTTGGGCAGATACTCGCCAAAGTTATCCAGGATTTCCTTGCCGCGAGGGGAGCCGGTGGCTTCCACATGCTCGCGGATCAGGTCTTTCAGCAGCGAAACATCATACTTGTGTTCCACCGGCTCCAGGCTGACCATATCCTTGTTGACGCGGGTGTAGAAATCCCAGTCCTCATCCAGCACATAGGCGATGCCGCCGCTCATGCCGGCTGCAAAGTTTTTGCCGGTCTTGCCCAGCACCACCACGGTGCCGCCGGTCATGTATTCGCAGCCGTGGTCGCCAACGCCCTCCACAACAGCGGTAGCGCCGGAGTTGCGCACGCAGAAACGCTCGCCAGCCACACCGTTGATGAACGCTTTACCAGCGGTTGCACCGTACAGGGCAACGTTGCCAATGACAATGTTCTCGCTGCGGTCATAGGTGACATCCTTGGGCGGGTAAACGATCAGCTTGCCGCCGGAAAGGCCCTTGCCCATATAGTCGTTGGAATCGCCAACCAGTTCCAAGGTCAGGCCGGCGGGGATAAAGGCACCAAAGCTCTGGCCGCCGTACCCGTTGCAGATCACATGGAAGGTATCTTCCGGCAGGGTGTTGCCAAACTTGCGGGTGATCTCGCTGCCAAAAATCGTGCCGAACGCGCGGTCGGTGTTGCCAACTTCCAGTTCAACGGTCATCGGCTTGGGCTCTGCCATGTCAAAGCTCTTCTTGAACTTCTTCATCAGCACGCGCATATCCGGTGTTTTTTCCAGGCCGAAGTTGTAAACATCCTTGGCGTTGAAGTGTACGCTGCTGTTTTCCACCAGCGGGTTTTTCAACAGGGCAGTCAGGTCCATCTCGCTTGCGCGGGAACCAGCCGGGGCATCTTTGACTTTCAGCAGGTCGGTGCGGCCAACCAGTTCATCCACGGTATGCACGCCCAGGCGGGCCATGTATTCGCGCAGATCCTCGGCCATAAAGCGCATAAAGTTGATGATGTATTCCGGCTTGCCCTTAAAGCGCTTGCGCAGCTCGGGGTTCTGGGTGCAGATGCCCATGGGGCAGGTATCCAGGTTGCACACACGCATCATCACGCAGCCCATGGCAACCAGCGGGCCGGTGCCAAAGCCGAATTCTTCAGCGCCCAGCATGGCGGCAATGGCCACATCGCGGCCGCTCATCAGCTTGCTGTCGGCTTCAATGCGCACGCGGGAACGCAGGCCGTTCATGATCAGGCTCTGGTGCGCTTCGGCAATGCCCAGCTCCCACGGCAGGCCGGCATTGTGGATGGAGTTGCGCGGTGCAGCGCCGGTGCCGCCGTCAAAACCGGAAATCAAAATCACTTCGGCGCCGGCCTTGGCAACGCCGGCGGCAATGGTGCCAACACCGGCTTCGCTGACCAGCTTGACATTGATGGCAGCCTTGCGGTTGGAGCATTTCAGGTCATAGATCAGCTGGGCCAGGTCCTCAATGGAGTAGATATCGTGGTGCGGCGGGGGAGAGATCAGGCCCACGCCGGTGGTGGAGTGGCGGGTTTTGGCAACCCAGGGGTAAACCTTGCCGCCGGGCAGCTGGCCGCCCTCGCCGGGCTTGGCACCCTGTGCCATCTTGATCTGAATCTCGCTGGCGGAAACCAGATACTTGCTGGTCACGCCAAAACGGGCGGATGCCACCTGTTTGATGGCGCTGTTGCGCTCGGTGCCAAAACGGTCTTCGGCTTCGCCGCCTTCGCCGGTGTTGCTCTTGCCGCCGATGCGGTTCATGGCAACGGCCATGCACTCGTGGGCTTCCTCAGAAAGGGCGCCATAGCTCATGGCAGCGGTCTTGAAGCGGTGTACGATGGAATCCACGCTTTCCACTTCGTCCAGCGGGATACCGGCATCGGGATAGTTGAAGTCCAGCAGGCTGCGCAGGTGCATGGCATCGCCGCCCTCGGCGTTCACGGCATCAGTGTAAGCCTTGAACTTGTTGTAATCGCCGGTCCAGCAGGCCTGCTGCAGCAGGTGGATGGTCAGCGGGTTGTACAGGTGCTCTTCCGCCTGCTTGCTGCTGCGGAACTTGTGCTCGCCCAGGCTGCTCAGCTCCATGTTGATATCCAGGCCCAGAGGGTCGAATGCCTGTTTGTGGCGAGCTTCCAGGTCGTTCTGGATGTCGCGGATGGTAATGCCGCCCACACGGCTGACGGTGTTGGTAAAGTACTTATCCACTACCTCGTTGCTCAGACCCAGCGCTTCAAAAATCTGGCTGCCCTGGTAGGACTGGATGGTGGAAATGCCCATCTTGGAGGCAATCTTGACGATGCCGGCCAGAACGGCTTTATTGTAGTCGTTCACGGCGGCATAGTAATCTTTGTCCAGCAGGCCCTCACTGATCAGCTCGCCGATGGTCTCCTGTGCCAGATAGGGGTTGATGGCGCAGGCACCGTAGCCCAGCAGGGTGGCAAAATCATGAACCTTGCGGGGCTCACCGCTTTCCAGGATCAGGGCCATGGCGGTGCGCTTGCGGGTACGAACCAGATACTTGGAAACTGCGCCCACAGCCAGAAGGCTGGGGATGGCGACATGGTACTCATCAATTTCGCGGTCAGACAAAATCAGGATGTTGGCACCATCGCGGTAGGCGCGGTCCACATCAACGAACAGGCGGTCAATGGCCTTTTCCAGGTCGGTGTTCTTATAGTAGCAGATGGAGATGGTTTCCACCTTAAAGCCGGGAACCTTCATGGCCTTGATCTTCATCAGGTCGGTTTCGGTCAAAATGGGGTTGGTGATTTTCAGCACCTTGCAGTTCTCGGCGTCCTCTTCCAACAGGTTGCCCTGTGCGCCAACGTATACGGTGGTGGAGGTCACGACCTTCTCGCGCAGGGCGTCGATGGGCGGGTTGGTGACCTGGGCAAACATCTGCTTAAAATACTCAAACAGCGGGGGATGGGTGTGGCTCAAAACGGCCAGCGGGGTATCGCTGCCCATGGCACCGGCGGGCTCGGAGCCGTTCTTTGCCATCGGCAGGATCATGGTGGAAACATCCTCGTACTGGTAGCCGAATGCTTTCTGCAGCCGTACCAGCTCGTCATGCTCGTGGCTGGGTACGCGCTCGTTGGGGATCTTCAGGTCGGCCAGGCTGACCAGGTTGCGGTCCAGCCATTCGCCGTAAGGCTCGCGGCTGGCGTAATCGGCTTTCAGGCTTTCGTCGTCCACCAGCTCACCCCTGGCGGTATCCACCAACAGCATTTTGCCGGGGCGCAGGCGGTCCTTGCGCACGATTTCTTCGGCGGGAATATCCAGCACGCCGACCTCACTGGAAAGGATCAGGCGGCCGTCTTTGGTGATATAGTAGCGGCTGGGGCGCAGACCGTTGCGGTCCAGCACAGCGCCCATCACATCGCCGTCACTGAACAGGATGGAAGCGGGGCCGTCCCACGGCTCCAGCATGGTGGCGTAATATTGATAGAACGCACGCTTTTTGGGGTCCATACTATGGTTGTTTTCCCACGGTTCGGGGATAGTGACCATAACAGCCAGCGGCAGTTCCATGCCGTTCATGACCATAAACTCCAGCGTGTTATCCAGCATGGCGGAGTCGGAGCCACCCTGGTTCACAATGGGCAGTACCTTGGTCATATCCTCTTTCAGGTAGTTGGAACCAATGGTTTCCTCGCGGGCCAGCATGGTATCCACGTTGCCGCGGATGGTGTTGATCTCGCCGTTATGCAGGATAAAGCGGTTGGGGTGGGCGCGGTTCCAGCTGGGTGCCGTGTTGGTAGAAAAACGGCTGTGCACCATGCCGATGGCAGATTCATAATCTTCGCTCTGCAAATCGGGATAGAACAGGCGCAGTTCTTTAACCAGGAACATGCCCTTGTACACAATGGTGCGGCTGGAAAGACTGCACACATAAGTATCCTGGCTGGACTGTTCAAACACGCGGCGGGCAACATAAAGCTTGCGGTCAAAGTCAATGCCGGGCTTTACGCGGGCCGGGCGTTCCACAAATGCCTGCCAGATGCTGGGCATGCAGGAACGTGCCTTGTGGCCCAAAATTTCCGGGCAGGTGGGCACTTCGCGCCAGCCAAGGAAGTTGAGCCCCTCTTTTTTGCAGATGATCTCAAACAGCTTTTTGTCCTGGTTGCGGTTCAGCTCTTCCTGTGGGAAAAAGAACATGCCAATGCCGTAGTCACGCTCGTTGCCCAGCGTAATGCCGGCTTCTTCGGCAGCTTTTTTGAAGAACTTGTGGCCGATCTGCAGCAGGATACCGACACCATCGCCGGTTTTGCCTTCGGCATCCTTACCGGCACGGTGTTCCAGGTGCTCCACGATCTGCAAAGCATCGTCAATCGTTTTGTGGGTTTTGCGGCCCTTGATATCCACAACTGCACCAATGCCGCAGTTGTCATGTTCAAACCGCGGATCATACAGCCCGGCGGGGGCCTTGCGCTCTGTAAAGTTTTCCATCCGTTTTTTGCTCCTTCCCGTAATTCCCTGCGGGGCCGGGCGGGAACACACATTTCCCAACCTGGCATAGATACGAAAAAAGACGTTCCCCAACGGGTACACTAACCCGTTTGTGGGAACGTCTTTGTTCTTGGCAATACTATACCACACCAATAGGGAAATGGCAATCATCAAACAAAAGATTTTTATGAAATTAACGCAAAAACCTTATTTGCTTTGTTTTACAAGGGCCAAACTTAATAAAATTAAGCTGTGGCGATAACTGCCGGGCAAAACGGTGTGTTATTTGCCGTTTGCAGCCTGCTGCTCTTTCAAAACAGCCAGGATCTCGGTCAGCAGCTCCTCCTGCGTCGGGGCCTTAGGGGCTTCCGGCTCGGCGGGCTTTTCTTCTTCATGCTTGCCCAGGTCCATGAGCTTGTTCATGGCTTTCAGCATACAGAACAGAACGAATGCCAGAATGATAAAGTTAATGACGGCAGAGATGAATGCACCGATGCCCAGGTTGATGTCAAACGGCAGGTGCAGCACAACATCACTGAAATCTGTCTGGAACAAAATACCAATGATGGGGTTGATGATGTTGTCCGTCAAAGAAGTGACCAGCGTGGAGAATGCGCCGCCGATGAGAACACCGATGGCCATGTCCATCATGTTGCCTTTCAGGGCAAAAGCTTTGAACTCTTCCAGGAACTTTTTCATAATGTGTTTCCTCCTGTATGGATAAATTTTTCAGGGCCATGCCCCACACAGGCTGCAAACGGGGCAATGGGCCCGGATTCCAAAACAAAAAGTTACTTCAGCAGCTTGGCTACAGCGTCTGCTGCGCCGTCCAGATAATCCCCGGCAAAGGTTTCAATCATGCCGGCGTCCGCCTCTTTGGCAAATTCGGGGTTCAGCGGCATTTTGGCCAGCACGGGCAGGTGGTACTTCTTGCCGGTCTCGTCCACATGGCTGTCGCCAAACACGTTGATATGCTTGCCGCAGTCCGGGCAGAGAACATAGCTCATGTTTTCCACAATGCCAAGGATGGGAACCTTCATCATTTCGGCCATCTGCACAGCCTTGCCAACGATCATGCCGACCAGCTCCTGCGGACTGGATACAATAATGATGCCGTCTACCGGCAGGGTCTGGAACACGGTCAGCGGCACATCGCCGGTTCCCGGAGGCATATCGACAAACAAAAAGTCAACGTCGTCCCAGATCACTTCCTGCCAGAACTGCTTGACCGCACCGGCAATCACGGGGCCGCGCCACACAACGGGGGCTTCCTCATCTTCCAGCAGCAGGTTGATGGACATGATCTTGATGCCGGTGTGGCTTTCCACCGGGTTGATGCCGTCCTCGGTGCCCATGGCCGGGCCATGAACGCCGAACAATTTGGGGATGGAAGGGCCGGTAATGTCAGCATCCAGCACGCCGACCTTGTAGCCTTTGCGGCGCATGGAAACAGCCATCATGGCGCTGGTCATGCTTTTGCCAACGCCGCCCTTGCCGGAAACAACGCCGATCACTTTTTTGATGTGGCTTTTTGCGTGCGGCGGTTCATGCTGCGGCGCACGGCTGGAACAGTCAGCGTGGCAGTTGCTGCAATCGTGGGTACATGCTTCACTCATGTGGGTATAGCTCCTTTTATCTGTGCCGGGCGGGGCGCTGCAACTGCCCCGCTTCGGCACCGTTCTCCGTTTTGCGGCATGAGCCGCACTTTACTAGTGTACCGCGTCAGAGCACAAAATGCAAGTACTATCAAAACGAATAGCACGCCAAACCAGCAAAAATGTCCGAATTGTATGGGTGATACTTCTTCATGGAACCCTGCCATAAACCGCAGCAATGCAGAATATACTGGCTTTATACGGGCAAAGGGGGCGGCAAAAACGGCACTGCGGGGAAAAACCTATCTGAAAAATGCAGCACTGCTTACCATAGCGGGCTTTGCGCTGCGGGCACTGGGTATGGTGTTCCGGGTGTTTGTGGCTGCGCGCCTGGGGCCGGAGGGTATGGGCCTGTACCAGCTGATCTTATCCGTCTATATGGTGTTTGTTTCGCTGGCTTCGGCGGGCATCAATGTGGCGTCCACACGGCTGGGTGCGCAGTGCCTGACCCGTGGACGCGGCATGGCCCCGGCGCTGCGCAGCCTTGCGGCAACAGCGGCCGTATTGGGCACCGCCGCCATGCTGGCGCAGCTGGCGCTGGCGGACCCTTTGGCCCGCTTTGCCCTGCATGATTCCCGCGCGGAGCTGGGGCTGTGTACGCTGGCCCCCAGCCTGCCGTTTATTGCGGCGGCCGGGGCGCTGCGGGGGTGCTTTTTGGCGCGGCGAAGGGTGGAACCGAATATCATTGCCCAACTGGTGGAGCAGACCGTGCGGATGGCCGTGGCCGCATTGGCGCTGGTAAAGCTGGCCCACTGGGGCGCGGCTTACGCTTGCTGTGCGGTGCTCATCGGCAATACTGTCAGCGAGGCGGTCTCCTGCGGCATTATGGCGCTGTTTGCCCGGCAGGAACCGAGCTTCCGCCCATGCGCCGATGACCCGCCCCGCGGCTATACCAGCCGGGAGCTGTGGGAAATTGTGCTGCCCGTGACCGGCAGCCGGTTGGTGGCCAGCGTTTTGCAGGCAGGGGAAAGCGTGCTGATCCCCGCCTGTCTTTCCGCTTACCTTGGCACCCGCGCCGAAGCCGTGGCACAGTATGGTTCCTTAAAAGGCATGGCACTGCCGCTTATCTTTTTTCCGTTCTCGGTGCTGGCGGCACTTTCCGGCCTGCTGATGCCGGAGATCACCCGTGCCCACACCGCCCGGGATACCGCTGCCCTGCGCCGCCTTGTGCGGCTTGCCATGGGGTTGACGGGTGGGTTCTCGCTGTTGGTGGGGGCCGCGCTGGTGCTGTTTGGCAAGGATGCCGCCATTTTGCTCTATCACGATGCCCAGGCGGGCCGCTATGTGCAGGTACTGGGCTTTGTGGCACCCTTTATGTACCTGGAAAGCATGGTGGATGCGATCTTAAAAGGCATGGGGGAGCAGCTGGCAACCTTCCGCTATTCGGTGCTGGATTCCGTTCTGCGCATTGCGGGCATTGTGTGGCTGGTGCCGCAATACGGCATGCCGGGCTTTCTGGCGGTCATGACAGCCTCTAACCTGCTGACCTGCGGGCTGAATACGGGGAGAATGGTGAAGAAGTTAGGAAGTAGGAGTTAGGAGTGAGGAGTTGAGAGGAAAATTAGAAATTAGGAATTGGGCGGCGGGAAGACGGAAAAAGAATAAAGAATAAATAATAATGAATAATGGCAGTGGATCGCGGCGCGGGGCGCCGCTCAGGAAATATGGGGTTTGTTATATGTTGGAGATAGGCGGCAGATAATAGAACGCTCTGGAAAATACTCTGTAGGGCGGGATGCCCTCATCCGCCGGGGAGAAACATAAAACATTTGCCGCAAACCTAGAAAACAATCTGTAGGGGACGATGCTTGCATCGTCCCGCACGACGGGCCTGTACTATCTGGCAACTCAAAAATCATGCCGGTAGGGCGGGGTCACCCGACCACGCCGAAACCTTGCTATATTACCCATGAAAAAGGATGCTCCAAACCACCAAACAATCTGTAGGGGACGGCGTCCTCGACGTCCCGCTGACGGGCCTGAAAATCACGACTCTTTTGTTGGCGATAGGAGCAGCATTGCTTTGAAAACCGGGCAAGTTTTACGCCAAACCCAACAATGGCATATCCGGCAATATTTCGGAACGCTCAAAACCGTTCCCTATAAAATCACAAGAACCACCCCGCCGCGGGAAGCTTCTGTCCCAACGGCGGGGTGGTTCTGCATTTTATATTATGGATAAACGAAGCGGTATAGCCTCCGCATTCCCATCACAGCGTCTGCCCGCTGACCAGCCCGTTCCACAGGCGGTAATAAATGCCTTTCTTCGCCAGCAGCTCCTCGTGGCGGCCCTCTTCCTCAATGCCGGATTTGCCCAGCACCAAAATGCGGTCAGCGTTTTTGATGGTGGTCAGGCGGTGGGCAATCGTCAGGGTGGTGCGGCCCTTGGCCAGCTTATCCAGGCTTTGCCCAACCAGAATCTCGCTCTCGTTGTCCAGCGCGCTTGTGGCTTCGTCCAGCAGCAGGATGGGCGGGTTCTTCAAAAATACCCGCGCAATGCTGATGCGCTGTTTCTGCCCGCCGGAAAGCTTGACCCCGCGTTCGCCTACATAGGTATCATACCCGTCTTTCAGTTCCCGCACAAAGCCATCGGCACCGGCCAGCCTGGCGGCGGCAATGATCTCCTCCCGCGTGGCGCCCGGCTTGCCGTAAGCGATGTTTTCGGCCACTGTGCCGCTGAACAGGTAAACATCCTGCTGCACCACGCCCACGGCATTGCGCAGGCTGCTCAGGGTAACATGGCGGATGTCCTGCCCGTCAATCAAAATTTCGCCGCCGGTCACATCATAAAAGCGAGGGATCAGGTTGCACAGGGTGGTTTTGCCGCCGCCGGAAGGCCCAACCAGCGCCAGATTCTCGCCGGGGCGGATGTTCAGGTTTACATGACGCAGCACCTTGTTGTGGTCGTCCGGGTATTCAAAGCTCACATCGCGGAACTCAATGCCGCCTTTTTCCACCTGCAGCGGTTTGGCGTCGGGGGCGTCAGTGATCTCAACGGGGGTATCGATAATGTCAAAAAAGCGCTCAATGCCGGTTACGCCGCGCTGGAACTGCTCGGCAAACTCCACAATGCGGCGGATGGTGGCAATCAGAGTGGAAACATACAGCACATAGGCAACCAGATCGCCAGCGCTGATGGTGCCATATACCAGCGAAAGGCCGCCTGCCACAATAACCACCAGATACATCAACCCGTCAAACAGCCGGGTTGAGGTGTTGAACGCGGCCATGGCGTGGTAGGTTTTCTTCTTGATGGTCTGGAACGCGGTGTTGCCCTGCTCGAACTTTTTGTTCTCTTCATCTTCCGCGGCGAACGCCTTCACAACCCGCTGGCCCAGCAGGCTGTCCTCAATCGAAGCGTTCAGCTCGCCAATCTGGAACCGCTGGCGGCGGAACGCGGCGCGAAGCTTCAGGTTCAGCTTGATGGATACAACCGCCATCAGCGGCACACAGGCAAACACCACCAAAGTCAGCGGTACGCTGGCTCCGCACAGGATGATGAACGAAGCCGTAATTTTGATGCCCGCAATAAAAAATTCTTCCGGGCAGTGGTGGGCAAATTCGGTCACATCAAACAGGTCGTTGGTAATGCGGCCCATGATCTGCCCAACTTTGGTATTGGAATAATAGGTGTGGCTCAACCGCTGCAGGTGGGCAAAGGCATCCCGCCGCATATCGGTCTCGATATAAACGCCCATAATGTGGCCGGTGCCGGACATAAAATACTGTGCGGCACCATCAATTAGCCGCAAAATGAGATACAGCAGGGCGAGCTTTAACACCGCATCAACCGTCAGCACAATGCCGGGATCGGTGGCGGCATTGGTCAGGTAGCTCATGATTTTAGGCAGCACGATATCACACAAAGTGGTCAGTGCGGCACAGAACAAATCAAAAATCAAAATGCGTTTGTATCGCATCAGGTAAGGGGCAAACCGGCGGATCAGCGCCGGGGTGCCGATGTGCTGCTGGCTGGGGTCGTTCATAAGATTAAGTTCCTCTTCTTTTCAAAAAAATCAAAAATAAATGCAATCAAAAAATCAGGGTTATTCCTGCGGAGCTTCCGGTTCCTGTGCAGGAACCTCGGTGGGGGCTTCGCTGGCAGGTTCGGTTTCCTGCGGCGGCTCCGGGTCAGGGGCCGGTTCCGCGGTAATTACCGGCTCCGGTGCACCCGTCGGTTCGGGCTCCGGCGTAATGACAGGTTCCTGCGTAGGCTCCGGGGTAGTTATCGGCTCTGGTGTGACAACAGGTTCCGGCGTCTGGGTAACTGCCGGTGTCGGTGAAGGGGGTGACGTGGGTGAAGCTGTCGGCGTTGCGGTGGGCAGCGGTTCAATGGGCGCTGTTTTGATGTAGCCGCAGCGCTGGCAGGTGTAGGTCATCACCCCGGCTACACCGGGCTGGGGCTGCAAGGTGATAACGCCCTTGTCATAGTCATGCCCCAGGGCGGGCAGTTCTTTTTCTTTTACCTTGCCGCAGATGGTGCACTTGACTTTTACGGTGCCGTATTCCAAACAGGTGGGCTCAATGCGGGTATCCTTTACTTCCACAAATTCATGTTCGTGTTCGTCCGGCTCAAAGTGTGCTGTCACAATCACGCCGTTGGCGTCCGCATTGCTGGGCACGGTAAAGCTCAGGGAAGAACTGCTGGAGGCCGCCCCCAGCGATGCCGTCCACCCGGCAAACTTCCAGCCTGCATCGGGTACGGCTTTCACGGTGGAGCAGGTGCCGCCCTTTTTCACTTTCTGGCTGGTGGAACCGCTGATGCTGCCGCCGGATGTGGCCACAAATTCCACCGGCACTTTAGCGCCGCGCACGGCGATCGGATCCGAGGAGATTAACCCCAGCGGTACGCCGTCCGGCTCCGGGATAGCGGCTGTGCTTTCGGGGCGGCGGTCCTGCGTGACATAAGCGTGGGTGCGCACATAAGTAAAATAGGCAGTGACAGCCTCTTTGGAAAGATGCACCCCGTCCGAAAGGGTATAGTCCTTTTTAGCCCAGCCGGTGGCGTCATCCCGCAGCACTTCGGCGGTGTTCAAAAATTTGTAGCCGTTCTCCTCGCACATCGTCACAAGGGCGGCGTTGTAGGCATCTACCTGGGTCATGGTCAGGTTGGTGTTGTCCCGCTGCTGGTCCAGCGGGGGAATGGCGCTGACGATAATATCCGCATAGGGCCACGCTTTGGTGATGGCGGCCAGCCCCTCCCGGTACTGTGCGATGAATTTGGTGGCATCCGTGGAGCTGCCCCCAAGGTTGTTGGAGCCGAAACCAATGATAATGCGTTTGGGCTGCAACTTGGCAACGGCATCCGGAATGGTGTACAGGGTGCTGTCCCCCTTGAACTTTTCGCATTTCAGGGTGGTGATGGAACCGGCCCCCATGCTGACCACGCCAATGTTGTTTTTCAGCGTGGAAAACGCCGTTCCGGTGTCATCGGCGTACATGGTGTAGCGCACGGTGTTGGAATCCCCAATGAACAGGGTGTCGTCCACATAACTGCGCCCGGCATCTGCTGTCTGCGGCAGAATAGTGGGCACGGTGGTATCTGTTGGGGCGGGGGCGGTGGCCTGAACAACGGCGGCAGTTGGGGCAACCGTGGCGGATGTTTCCGGCGTGGCGGTATGATCGGGCAAAACATCCTGCGGCTTGCTGCAGGCACACAGCGCCGCACACAGCGCCGCCGCAACCAAAATTTTACCCCAATTCGGGCATTTCATGCGCTCATCTCCTTTTTAATATTCTTTTATGATACACCGAACCAAGCACCACTGTAAAGCGCTGAGTTGTAAAAAATGCGGCTAAAAAATGTGGCTATAGCATCGGTGACATACAATAATTGGTTGTTGTATAAGAAAAAAGGTTGTAAAGAGTGAGGGAATATGATATAATATTATAAAATGATGATGAAAAGAGAGGAACCTTTTATGGCCTCCAATCCCGAATTTGTTCAGTATATTGCGGACCAGCTTGCCCCGGCCGGGCAGGTGACCTACCACAAAATGTTTGGCGACTATGGCGTGTATCTGGACGGCAAAATGTTTGCCCTGGTGTGCGATGACCAGCTGTTCATCAAAATTACCAAAGAGGGGGCAGCCCTTGCTCCGCAGCTGCCTAAAGCCCCGCCGTATGATGGTGCAAAAGATTATTTTCTGTACGAGGATGTGGATGACCGGGAACACATGATTGCATTTGTGCAGGCCACCTGCCGCGAACTGCCCATGCCAAAGCCCAAAAAGAAGAAAGGAGCGACCTGACCGATGTCGTTTGACTATAAAAAGGAGTATAAGGAATTTTATCTCCCACCCCAAAAGCCGCAGCTGCTGGAAGTGCCGCCCATGAACTATGTGGCGGTGCGCGGCCATGGTGACCCCAACGCGCAGGATGGAGAATATCAGGCGGCCATTGGTATGCTGTATGCGGTTGCCTTTACCATCAAAATGAGCTACAAAGGTACCCACCAGATCCCCGGCTATTTTGAATATGTGGTGCCGCCGCTGGAGGGCCTTTGGTGGCAGGAGGGGCAAAGCCGGGTCGATTACGCCCATAAGGAAACATTCTCTTGGATCGCCATGATTCGCCTGCCGGAGTTTGTAACCAAACAGGAGTTCGATTGGGCCGTGGCCGAAGCTGCCGCCAAGAAAAAGCTGGATCTCAGCAAAGTGGAGTACTTTACTTATGATGAGGGCCTGTGCGTGCAGTGCATGCACCTTGGCAACTATGATACCGAGCCCGCAACGCTCAACGCAATGGAGCAGTTTGCGGCGGAGCGGCACTATAAAATTGACTGCACCTCCGCTCGCCTGCACCACGAAATTTACCTCAGCGATCCCCGCCGCACTGCCCCGGAAAAATGCAAGACCGTTATCCGGGAACCGGTCTGCAAGGTGGAGTAAAGATCACCGGAAAGAGAACAAAATCAAAATAAAGACTGCCGTACCACCTGATCAATACAGGGGGAGGGCAGTCTTTTGCAGTTACCATGAAAAAACCGGCAAATATCAGCGCAGAGCTGCTGACCAGCGTGACGGAGAATGCCAGAGTGAAGGCGGAGATTCTATGAAAGGCGTCTGGTAATGCGTTGGAGCAGTTGCTCAATATCGACTATAACCGGGGCAAACTCAATGTGTTTTCCGGAACGAGCTGCGATGTAGAAGGCGGTATCCAGCCTTTTATAGCGATGAGCAGATGCACCGCATTTGAAATCGAGCCGGACGATATTGACGAGCTGAAAGAAAAGATGGACACGGTATGGCAGTTGCTATCCTCCTTCTGCCAGGGGTGTGCAGCAGTAACCTCCGGCTTGTTTGATTCTTGCGAAAGTCTTTTGTTTTCGGTCAAAAAAAAGAAGGAATAAGCCAGAATGCCTTGGTTTTCAAGGTCTTTCTGATTTAGTCCTATGATCTCACAATAATTTTCGCGATAATGATTCTGGTACTCCGCTTCGATCTCGGTCAGCATACGCTGGAAGCCGGGACGGTTGCAGTTCGTGCCGGAGCAGCCATCATCCACAAAGAATACCGGGTTCGGGAAGTGGTTCTTCTTGACGTATCCAGAAGGATAACCTTATAGGGAAGGGATTTGTCAAGGATAAATTCCCCTAAGCAACACTGGCTCTCGACATGAAGACCGGCGAGGTCGTGACAAGCATGCCGGTGCTGGATGATCTTCCCGAAGGTTATCAGGTGGCCATCGAAAACTCCGCGATCGTCTACGATGACGGCGCGGGCACGGTCAGCACGATCGTCTGCAACTGGTTTGGTGCCGGTAATGCGGGGTTAGCCGACCCCAACAGCGACTCGTCCATTCAGAGTTACGCCAACATTTACGACCAGAACTGGCTCATGAAGGGCAACGTCATGACTGCTCCGGGCGTAGAGCGCGTGGACACCGTGAAGACCGATAGCGGCTATGAAATTCGGTATGTATGCCGGCAACAGCGGCAATGCGCTCTACTGCCTAACGGGCTATCTGGAGCTGCTGCGCTTGCGGGATCGCTTTGTGTATCTGCCGGAGATGCCGTATCGTGAGGTGGATCTGGATAAGGCGGCAAGAAACGTTCTTTCCCGGGAGCAGTTTGAGCAGGGCGGCGGTGAAGGTACGGTTGCCAGCTGGTGCAATATCGCAACCATTCGCAACGTGCATCTCAACACTACGGTAGCCTTCCGTATGAATAATTTGTCCGGCAAACCTCTGATCTGATGCTCTATGCCTATGGCACGGACGGCAAGCTTCAGCAGGTCGCTTCTGAGATGTGGAAAATCACAGACGAAACTGGTGAGGCTGTGACGGAACTGACGGACGGCATGCTCTATGAGCTGCGCGTGACCGTCGCCGACGGCGGCGATTTTGACCTGAGTGAGGCGGAAAAGGAAATCAAGTTTTCCGTTGTTCTTGGAAAATAAATCAATTCTGAATTCTCTGAATCCGGCGCTCAAAGCGCTGGATTCTTTTCAAACAACCATAATTATTGCGGAGAAAGTGTCCATGAAACGGATGATTGCGGCAGCTCTCATGTTCTTGTTACTGCTTTCTTGCGGCAAAGCACCGTTTAAGAGCTTCTTGTTGGGGCGTGCCTGCCCCAAACCCTGCCAGGAACGAGTGCG
>ERZ1026880.154-NODE-154-length-39845-cov-12.781754_pt1 | contig 39845 bp, 65 predicted proteins | sample MGYA00380170_ERZ1026880 | MGnify/ENA primary metagenome ERZ1026880 (study PRJEB33269, sample SAMEA4719806) | human gut metagenome | biome: human-associated habitat; feature: organic feature; material: feces | place: Cameroon | collected 2013-10 ...
GTTTGACGAAATTTGTTATATATATTATACTAAAGCTGTAAATATCCTGAAAATTGCGTTGATAGGAGGATTTCATGGATTTAAAAAACTATGTAGTAGTTTGTCAGAATTGTGACTATAAATCTAAACTCACGCCATCCATTCTCAAAGAAGTAGAATGGAGACCAACTGGGCATCAAGATATTTTATGTATAACTTACACGGAATGTCCTGTTTGTGGCGAGAGAGAAGTTCGTCAGATAGACTCCCCATACACAATGGAATTGAGCTATCCTGTGGCAAAACTTCAGCTCAGACGACATCACGGCAAGAAACTATCAGACAAACAGAAAACAAAATTATCCAAGCTCAATTATAAGCTTGATAATGCCCGAAAGGTTCTGAACGAACTGTTTTGGGATGAGGCATACCAGTTCCTCAATAACTAACTGGGAAAACGTTCACCAGCAGCGTTATTGCTGGGTCTTAGAGGTAACCAAGACCGATATAACTTGGGTAGAAAGGAGATTTAACATGGATATTCTCACAAGTTTGAGAGCAAGATTTTTCAACCTTATGTGCCTTGAAGGTGAAGGCGGTGGAGGTGGCGGAGAGGGCGGAGACCCTAAATCAAACCCTGAACCAAAACCAGAACCAAAACCAGAACCACCAAAAACATTTACTCAGGAAGAGTTAAACAGAATTGTAGCTAATGAAAAGCACAAAAATCAGAACAGTGTCTATAAAGACCTTGGGTTTGACAATCCTGAGGAAGCTAAGGCATTTGTTGAAAAATACAAGAAACAGGAAGACGAAAAGAAAGATGAACTTACAAAAATTCAGGAGAGAGCTGCAGAATTGGAAAAAGAAAAAAACGCAGAAGCTCATAAAGCTAAGCTCGTCGAGTACAAATTCAAAGTAGTTGAAGAAGGTTGTGACCCTAAGAATGCAAGCGATGTGGTGACGCTTGCCGTTGGAAAGATGTCCGATGACAAAGACTTTGAAACTGCTTTGAAGGAAGTCAAAGAAAGTTATCCTACCATGTTTGAGTCTTCTAGTTCCAGAGGTGGAACAGGTAAAGGCGGCAATCCTCCAAGGTCAGGCAAGCCATCTGGTGAAGAGACATCTGGGCTTGGAAAACGATTAGCAGAACAACGGAAGAGCGGTACAAAGAAAACATCATTCTTCCAGAATTAGAGAAAGGAGAATACTATGGGAATCAAAAATGTGTCTGCAGTTAACACTAGACAGATTTTATTCTGTACAGAACCGCAGGTCTCTGTGGGTGTTGTTGTAAACGCTACTGCAGGAACAACTGAAGGCGGAAGAAAAATTGTAAAAGCAGGAACACCTCTGAGCGGTGATTTAACTGCTAGAACAACAGCATTTGTTAAAGCAAAGGATGACAGTACAGGGTCTGCTGGAGACGGTAAAGAAGCGACAGGTATACTGTTACATGATGTTGATGTAACAGATGGAAATGCTAATGGAACGCTGTTGATTTTCGGTTTTGTTAACCTGGACAGATTAGACAACACAACAGCAGGACTGATTACAGCTGCAAGAAAAAAGGAACTGGGTGAGCGCATCACGTTCCTGAAATAAGAATAGAAAGGAGATTATGGAATATGACTATTTATGATTTAGTTACAGCTCCAGAGATTGCATCTTATTGGGAAGAAATGTCTGAACAGAGAGCACCATATTTCGGTGAAGAGCTGTTTCCAAACCAGAAAAAGCTTGGGCTGACTCTGAGCTGGCTGAAAGGGTCTGCAGGACTGCCAGTAACACTGAAGCTTTCTGCATTTGATGCTAAGGCAGTTCCAAGGGCAAGAATTGGATTTGACAAAGTTACAGCAGATATGCCGTTCTTCAAAGAATCTATGTACATAGATGAAGAACTTAGACAGGAGTTGAACAAGGTACTTGAGACTGGAAACCAGAACTACATTGATGCTATCATGAACAAAGTGTTCAATGACCAGACCGTGTTAGTTGAAGCTGCTGCTGTAGCAAGAGAGCGTATGAGAATGATGCTTATCACTACAGGCACAATCTCTATGGCTTCCAACGGTCAGAACTACAACTATGATTATGGCGTTGCTTCCAGCCAGAAGAAAAATGCAGCTACATCTTGGGCAACTACAACAGCTGATATTATCGGTGATATCAGGTCTTGGCAGGATGCTATCGAAGATGCTACAGGTGTAAGACCTACAAGAGCAGTATGCGACAGAAAAACTTGGGGTTACATGTTGAAAAATGTACCTATAATTAAGACAATCTATGCACTGTCTGATGGTACTAACTATCTTTCAACCCCAAGACTGAGAAGTTATCTGCTGGAGGAACTTGAACTGGATGTTGTAGTTAACAGCAAAAAGTACAAGACTGAAACAGGTACAACTACCCCATACATTCCAGAGGACACATTTGTTATGATGCCTCCAGGAGAACTTGGAAATACTTGGTTTGGTACAACTCCAGAAGAATCTGACCTCATGAGTTCAAATTCAGTGGACAATGTTGCAATCGTAGATACAGGTGTTGCTGTTACTACAATGAGACATTCTGACCCTGTAAATGTTGAAACTAAGGTTACACAGATTTGTCTGCCAGATTTCCCTGTAGCAGACCAGATTCTTATTGCTGATGTAACTCCAGCATAAAGGAGGATTAACATGATTACTATCACAAATGGTACTCAGACTCTTCAGGTTACAGAGGGCGCATTCAGAGCCCTCTTTGAACCCGAAGGATGGAGAAAAGGGACAGCTGATAAAAAGGTCGAGAAGGAAGAGAAAGTTCCAGAAAACAACAATCTGCCTCCTCTGATGCCAGGAGATATGGTTGAAGATGAGGATGAATATGATGAAGAAGGTGAAGACATTGAAACACCAATCTCTGAGATGACAATTAATGAACTGAAAGCCTATGCTGAGGAACATAACATTGATATTTCTGAGGCACACAACAAAAATCAGCTTCGTAACATCATAGAAGAAGCTATGGGGGAATAGACAATGAGCATGAATCTGTCTAAAATGAAAATCATACTGAGAGAAGATGATATGCCGATGTTTTCTGATGAACAGATATCTGAGTTTGTAGCTGGAGCAGATACTCCTGAAGATGCTCTGTATGAACTTCTTATTTTGAAATCAGAAAACACAACATTTTCCATATCGGGTCTAACTGTTGCAGAAACAAGTGACTACTTCAAACGCTTAGCATCTACATACAGACCTCATAACACGAAAGTACTTGGGGGTGAGTAAGTATGGTGAAAAGAGCTTTTGCTATAAAGCATAAAATCAACAACGCTATACGATGGTATGGGTCTGAGTTTGAAGTATTGAGAAAAGATACAAACGACTATGGAGAACCTGTTGAAGAATCAAAATCAATTTTCAAATTCAATGGTATCTATCATGAATCCCAACAAAGTTTTCTTGACCTTCTCAATATTGAAGCAGCCCAAGTAAAAATCAAAACAAACAAAGGGATACTGACCATGTCTGATATATATTCTGAAACGCTTGAACAAGGTGATTACATCATGTTTAATGGGTCTCAGTTTAATATTACAGCTGTTGAACCTGTTATGATATCAGATGTACAAATTGCTACAGAAATATCATTAGAAGAGGTGATTGATTGTGGGAATTAAAATGGACACATCTGGAATTATGGGCGGTATGAATGATATGTATAATCGTTTAAACACAGCTGTAGGTGTTTTAGCTGAACAAGGGGCAACTAAAATGCAAAACTCTGCAAAGAAAAATGCTCCTTGGACAGATAGAACAGGAACAGCACGCAGACGACTGTCTGGAACTACTGCCCCTATATCTAATGGATGGAGAATTACATTGGCTCACGGAGTGTATTATGGGATATATCTTGAGTTGGCTCATGAGAGAAGATTCGCTATAATTCAACAGACAATTGACCGTGTGGGATATGGAGAAATTATGCCAGCTTTCAACAGATTCATGGACAGATTGGGGTGATATAAATGGCAGATACACGGTGGGAAGACCTGTATAATCACCTGAAAAGCGAAGGTTTTGATGTGTACTCACCTGGACAAAAAAAGGGTGAGTGCATTAAACCTTATGTCGTTATAAAAGACTCAGGAATTGTGGGTCTTACAACAATATCAACAAATAGGCAACTGTTTGACATCATGTGTTATGTCCCAGAAGCTAAATACAGTACATTGGAGAAATATGTAAATTCAGTTAAGGTGTCAATGGATAAGATTTTTCCATTGTTTCGTCCGATGAATTATCAAACTTCAAGCTACTTAGATGAGACTGTAAAAGCTCACATGATAGATGTACAGTATTGTAACTATCAGAAAAAAGAAAGGAGATAGGCAATGACAGTAAAGAAAACAAGTGAAATCCCAACTATTGATGTAAACTTAGTTACAGTTCAGGAAGCTGGGTCTGAGAGTGCTATAGAATACATTTTAGATACTGCTTCTGAAATCAGTGTAGAACCACAGATTGAGGAAGAAGATGCTGTTAAATTGATTGTAAAGGGTCGTTTGGTTGCTCAGAAACCACAGACTTCTACACTCACAGGCAATCAGATAACTCTGACCGATAACGTGTTTACGCCAGAACTGGTTCAGTTACTCCAGGGCGGAACAATCATAAAAGATTCTTCCAGCAGTAAAATTACTGGGTATAAACCACCAGCAGCTGGGTCTACTGAGACAGGTAAACTGTTCACGCTGAATGCGTACTCAGCTCAGTACAATGCAGCTGGTCAAATTGTACAGTATGAGAAGATCTCGTACCCTAACTGTAAAGGTGTTCCAATTGCATTTGGTGCTACTGATGGTGAATTCAGAACAAATGAGTACACAATCAACTCTGCTCCAGATACTGGAGAAAGTCCTTATGAAATCACATATGTTAGCACACTTCCATCAGAAAGCTAAAGAGGTAACCAATGAACATTACATCAATTGATGAGTTAAGACTTATGTCAGGCGGTGAGATTGTTGAATTGCCGCCATTTGTACAGGGAAAACAGTTTGTAGCAAAATTGAGAAGACCGTCTATGATGAATCTTGTAAGACAGGGAAAGATTCCAAACTCACTTATCAAGATGGCTACAGATTTGTTTAATGGGACAACAAAAGATTCTGAAACAAGTGCAGAAGAAGCTATGCCCCAGATGTTACAGATTATGGAAATCATGGCTGAAGCTACTTTTATTGAACCAAAATGGTCTGATATTAAAGCAGCTGGGATTGAATTGACTGATGAACAGATGATTTTCATCTTCAATTATACCCAGAACGGTGTACAGCAGGTTGCGCCCTCTCCTGAAAACACAGAGGATATTACAAATTATTAATATGGCTGAAAGGTACAGGTGTAAACCCAGCGAAGTGATTGGAATTCCAGAAGAGTATGCTGCCTTCTGTTTTGATGAGGCTTGTGCTTATATAAGCTCAAGAATTGATGACGGTGAAGAGCCTATATTCAGAAAGAAATACAAGAGCTTCGCTGATATGTACAAAGGAATTGGAAGGAGGTGACTGGTATGAGTGTAAACATGGGTGATGCGGTAGGATATTTGGATTTGGACATATCTAAATTTCAACGCAATCTCAAGTCTGCCATGACTGATATGGCAACATTCCAAAAAAGGATAGACAATAGCTCATCCAACCTCTCAAACATTGGAGATAGATTGACTTCTGTAGGAAGTGGTCTGACCAACAAAGTAACCAAACCAGCTTTAGGAGCAGCTGCCGCTTTAGCAGGTGTAACACTTGGAAAAGGTTGGGCAAGAATGACCGAAATTGATGCTGCAAAAGCTAAGCTACAGGCATTATCCGATGCTGCTGTAAAATCTGGGAAAGCTGCTTATGACATTACTGCTATCATGAAGGATGCCAATGCTGCTGTAAAGGGCACAGCCTACGGTCTGAATGAAGCCGCAACTGCCGCAGCCGCAGCTGTAGCTGCAGGTGTAAAACCTGGAAAACAGTTACAAAGCTACTTGAAACTGGTTGGTGACGGCGCAGCTGTTGCTGGTACATCGCTGAAAGACATGGGCGCAATCTTCGGCAAGGTTGTCGGAGGTGGACGTGCCTACACCATGGAAATAAACCAGATTGCAGACAGAGGAATTGGCATCTGGCAAGCTTTAGCAGACCAGCTGGGTATCTCTACTGATGAAGTTAGAGAATGGGCTTCAGAAGGCAAAATTTCATCAGATATATTTCTTAAAGCAATGGACTCTGCTGTAGGTGGAGCTGCTAAGAAAATTGGTAGTACAACCATTACAGGAGCATTGTCAAACATATGGGCTTCTATAGGTAGAATTGGAGCTAACTTTTTAGGAGCTTCAGATGATGCTGGAACGTTTGCGGGAAAATTGCTCGGTTACTTAAATGACTTGATGGGTTGGCTTAGTGGGGTTGAAGAAAAATCCAAATCTCTTGGGCAAACCTTTGGGTCTGTATTTGGTAAAGCTGTTGACACTTTTGTTGCAATTCCAAATAGTCTAAAGCTGGCAGCAGCAGGTTTTGCTGTCTTGACTGGTCCAACTTTAAAGTTTTCTGGGGCTGTACTAAACAGTATGAGTGCTATGAGTGCATTTAGAGCTGAAGCCAATGGAATGTCTACTCTAGTTGGTTTATTAACAGGAAAAATAAATCTTTCACAAGTAGCTCTGTCTGGATTTGGAACCAGAGTTGGATTGACTGTAACAAACATAAAGAATCTTGCTGGCGCTTTAAAAGGTATGTCGCTCACACAATTTGTATCAGCAATATCAAACAGCATAACCAAATTCAAACTTCAAGCATCTGTGATTGGCGCAGCAACGAAACAGACTATATCAAATACAGCTGCTCAAGTTATGAATGCTATTGCAACATCAAAAGTTGGGTCTGCATTTTCATTAGCAACCAGTAAAGTAATTGCTTTTGGGGCAGCAAATAAACTGGCTATACTGGGTGTAGCTGGGTTCTTAGCACCTTTGATTCTTTTAGGTGTCTACATGGCTAAAACAGGAGCTTCTGCTGATGAAGTAGCAGCTAAAATTACAGGCTTTGCTGATAGGCTAGCAGAAATGATTACAAGTTTTGCCGACCGTTTTCCTGCTATGGTCGATAATTTTGTAGCTGCTTTTTCGCAGATATTAAACTCTTTAGTTAGTCAATTACCAACATTAATTAATGCAGGGGTTCAATTGATTATGGGTTTGGTTCAAGCTATAACACAATCTATTGGACCAATAACTGAAGCATTAACTCAAACTCTCACACAAATTATAGCAGTACTGCCTACATTAATACCAATGTTAATCAATGCGGGAATTCAATTATTTATGGCTCTAGTTGATGCAATACCTGTTGTTATTACAGCTTTGGTAGACATGTTACCCGATATTGTTACGGCTATAGTTAGTGCAATACCTGTGTTAATACCTGCTTTGCTTCAAGGAGCTATCACGCTGTTTATGGCATTTGTACAAGCTATACCACAAATAATTACAGCTCTAGTTGACGCAATACCTCAAATTATAACAGCAATAACAGATACTTTACCAACATTAATACCAGCTCTTATACAAGGAGCTATCACGCTGTTTATGGCATTTGTACAAGCTATACCACAAATATGTGAAGCTTTAATACAAGCAGCTCCACAAATTGTTACAGCAATAATAACAGGTATAATGACGCTTGTAAGTGTATTATTTGATACTGGTGTAGATTTATTGAAACAATTGTGGAATGGTATTAAATCTTGGGTTGGAACTTTAGGCTCTAAAGTTTCTGATTCAGTTAAAAATCTTCCTGATAAAATAAAGTCAGGAATTGGAAGTCTTGTGTCTATTGGTAAAGATTGGATTGAAGGTCTTTGGACAGGAATTAAAAACAAAGCAAATGCAGTTCTAGACAAAATTGAAGGTCTTGGAAGGAAAATCAAAAACAAAGTTAAATCAGCATTCAAAATCAGCTCACCATCCAGATGGATGAGAGATATGATTGGTAAGAATATGATGCTTGGTTGGGCTATTGGTATCGGTAGAAATGGACAAAAGGTCATTTCAGCTCTATCGGAACAAGTAGTTGGTATTAAAGACAATTTAAAATCAATCAATTATGGGTTCGACCCTGAAATGATACCTGATTTGGAAGATGGCAGCTACAGATGGGATGAAAAACTAACTCCTGTAGATACCACACCTAAACCTTATGAAGATTATCCAATAGACTCTACAAAGTCAACTGGAGACACATATAATTTCTACAGCCCAAAGGCATTAGACCCTATGGAATCAGCTAGACAGATGAAAAAAGCCAAGCGTGACTTGGCGCTTGGATATTGAGGAGGGATTTAATTGTATACAGACATCAAAATTGAAAAAATCAACTTGATAAATTTGATTACAGAAGAATCCCTTCTTCTATCTGAGGCTGGTAACAGCTATGTGTTGGACGGAAGACCTGATTGGGATGCAGTAACAGCTAACATCAACTATGTAGGCTATGTTAATCAAATCGGGTCTCAAAAAACAGCAATATCGCTGGGAACGAGAGATATAACAATCAATGGCTGGGTTGTAGCTAGTGGAATTGAAGATATGAAAAGAAAAAAGAAGTTTCTCAACAATTTCATCAATCCGCTTCAGGATATGCGATGCGAGTATGAAGGCTACTACATTGATTTTACTCCAGAAAAATCGGTCAAGTATTCTACTAGTTATTCAAAAAACAATGAGGTTGTTTGTAATTTCCAAGTTGAAGGTATATGCGGTATGCCTTTATTTTCAAACATAAAGAAAACAGTCATAACTCAGTCTCCAACTTATGCTCTTCCTGTATTCCCCTTGATAATACCAGAAGGAAAAGGAGCAATACTTGGTCGTGCTGGAGATGGGTCTAGACGAATCATAAATAATACAGGTGCTGTTGATACTTGGTTTGAGTTGACCATTACATGTTTGGAAGGAACAATTCAAAATCCAAAAGTTATGTTGGGGGAAGATTCACAAACGTTTATAAGAGTTACAACAGAATTGTCCGAAGGCGATACACTATTTTTGTCTACAGAATACGGTAATGAGATTGTTACAGTTACAAAGCCAGATGGGTCAGTAACAGACCTTATGGCCAAGGTAACACGTGATTCTGAACTATTCCTATTGGGTCAAGGCGAAAATATTGTTACTGTTAGCGATGACAGTAGCAGTATAGAAAACATTGACTTTAAAATTGAATTCAGTCCGCTTTACATGGAGGTACAATAGAATGAAAATTTACATACTTAATGAATCTCTGGAAAGAATAAAACCTGTCAGTATATATGATTCTATAACGTGGAATACATTTTACGCTAAAGAAGGCAATTTCACTCTTGAGATTCCTCTGTATTGGTTTGAGTTTGTTGTACCTTCTGAAGAGGAAGACCGATTTATTGAGTATACAAGAGACCCTGATAATATAGGTGTTATCGAAACAGTTGAAAAGAAAACAGACGACTCTGGCCAGAAAAGTTTGATTGTGAAAGGAAGAATGAGTACTGCTTTGTTAGACAGGCGAATTTCTTATGGAGATAATAACTTTGAGAGTAAATACCCCAGAAGCATAATAAAAAATTTGCTAGAAGACAATTTTCTGTCTCCGAGCGATACTCTACGAAAGATAGACCTGATAGAATATACTGAGTCTAAACAGCCTGTCCTTAAAAAGATTGACTATGACCTTAAAAGGGGTGATGAAATCTTATATACAATTAAACAGCTGTGTCAAATTACTGATTTCGGATTCAATATGGGTCTTAATTCTGATGCAACTAAGCTTCAATTGATGTTGTATCAAGGTAATGACAGAACAGCTTCTCAGAACGACTTAGTTCCATTCATAATACAACAAAAACGAGGTATTGTGACTGTTATGGAGTATTACAAAGATGATACAAAGTATAAAAATTATGCTGAAGTTGACAAAGAAAATAAAGTCAGGACTTATTGTCCAAAGACAAACCAAAAATCTGGTCTTCGACGCAGAGAAACTTTTTTTGATATGTCTTCTGTATCACAAACAATACGAAAAGCCGATGGGACTGAAATAAAGATTGCTGATATATACTATGAAAACATGATAATCAATGACACAATTGCTAAGCTTATGCAACTACAACCAACAGAATATGTTGATTCTGAGATTAACAAACAACTTGTTAAAAAATTTCGCAACGATGTCTATTTAGGTGATTGGATTACTGTAAAAGATGACGAAAGCGGATTTTCAATGGACACGTATATCAGCGGAGCAACAGAAGTTGAAAGTAAAGAAGGGTACCAGATACAGTTACAGTTGGGTTCTAATAGTATACAGTAAAAGAAAGGAGGATGCAATATATGCCTACAGAAGAGATGAGAGGGATACCATTCGATTCAAAACTACAGACAGCTGAAGATGGGTCTATGTATGAAGACCGTGAAATCTTTTCAGCAGATATTGCTGAGTATTTTGGATATTTATCTACTAATGGTATATGTATACGTGAAGGTGAGTCTCTTAATAACCAATTAAAAATCACAGCAGGTACAGCAGGAGTAGTTGTATTCAATCCAGGAGCAATAAAAATACAAGGTCGTATGGGTTGGATGGAAGAAGCTATTGAAAAACAAGCAGAAGCAGGAGGAACTAAACCAAGATACGATACAGCAGTTATTGAGCTGAATTTAAGTTTCTCAGAACGTAGGTTCATACCAAAAATAATCAAAGGTGTTGAGGCAGACTCACCTGTTCCTCCAACACTCACACAAACAGCAAACATATATCAGTTGGGTCTTGCCAATATATACAGAGCAGCAAATTCAACAGCACTAGGAACTATTACAGATACACGTAATGATTCACAAAGGTGTGGAATCTCCAAAGTTGCTGTTCCAAATCTGCCTGGAGTTGTTCCAGCTGATTTAGACCCAAATACATTTATTTCATCTGGAGCAGATTTGAATGACTACACTGCACCTGGAACTTATGTGTCAAAAAGTGCTAGCATATCAACAACATTATCTAATTGTCCATTTACATCGGGAGGATTTGTACTGTTTACACAAAAGACTGCTTATAATAACTATAGGCAAGTTCTTTTAGCTGATTCAGATGATTGTCCTCGATATGAAAGAAGATTGGGTGGAAATTCTACTTGGTCTTCTTGGGTAAAATCAAGTAATCTTATACTTGAAAAGGTATGGCAAAATGCAAGCCCGTCAAGCGCATTTTCAAATCAAAAAATAACGCTTGATACAAGTGAATACGACTATGTTATGGTTATAGCCAATCAGAATACAAGTTCAAACACTCGAATGGCAGCTCCTATTATCACACCGAATGGAAATGGTGGCGGTATTATCACTGCTGCGGGGGATACACGAAGATACTTTACGATAACACCATCAGGGATTAATTTTGATACAGTCTATCCAACAAATGTAATGACCAATTGCATACCGCTTTATATATTTGGAATAAAGGGGGTGTTATAAATGTATTCATTAAACTTAGATACGGACAGCAGAATATTGTCTGCGTGTATATGTTTCAAAGGACAGACATATGAAAATGTGGTAGATACGCTGCCAGACGGAGATATTACAGATTACAAGTACATAAACAGTGAATTTGTCTATGCGCCATTACCTAAACCAGAGCCAAGACCTGAACCGCAATCAACAAGTTATTGTACTTATGATGAACTGGCTGCGGCTATACGGGAAGGGGTGAACAGTTATGGAAAATAAAACTTTTGTGCTGGAAAAGATGAAGGAAATTGGATTTCAAGCTGCAACAAAACTTCAAGAACAAGCTTCTAGCCTAACAGAAACAGAGATTATCGAACGAGAAACAGACATTCCTGAGTTTAATCCAGAAAAACAGTACTTGAATTGGAAAGTAGGCTCAGTGGTTTCTGATGACGGTCAAGTTTGGAAACTGTTACAACCATATGACAGCACAATATATACAGACAAGCCAAAGAATCTGAGGGCACAGTGGGGTTTATGCCACACAAAAAACCCAAAAAAAGCAAAACCTTATGTTGAACCACAGGGTACATCTGGAATGTACATGAAAGATGAGTGTTGTTTAGAAAACGATACTGTGTACGTTTCAAACATAGATAACAATGTTTGGCACCCTGAAAGCTATCCAGCTGGATGGTCTAAATATGTTGAAATCCCCACTGCAGGGTAGAAAGGAGGAAACCTTATGAAAATCAATTGGAAAGTTAGAATCAAAAATCCTTGGTTCTGGGTTGGATTGATTGCAATGTTCTTTTGTGCCATAGGTGTAGATGGGTCTACAATCACATCTTGGTCTATACTTCTGGACAATCTAAAAGCATTCATATCTAATCCATATCTGATTGTATCTGTACTCATCGCTTTGATTGGGTATGTACAAGACCCTACAACAGAAGGGTTAAGTGACAGTGAGTCAGCTCTAAGTTATACTCGTCCAAAAAGGAGGGAATCAAATGAGTAACAGTTCTTTAGTAAATTATACTAGAATTTCACCGAACAGAACAAGTCCAAGAAGAAATAAGATTACGCATATTGTAATACATCACATGGCAGGAAATCTTTCTGTTGAGACTTGTGGAAATGTATTCGCAGATTCAAATCGTGAAGCAAGTGCAAACTATGGTATAGGGTCTGATGGAAGAATCGGTATGTATGTTGAAGAAAAAGACCGTTCATGGGCTACTTCAAACGCAGAAATCGACAATAAGGCTGTAACTATTGAAGTAGCAAACAGTTCTTCTGGAGGAAATTGGCCTGTAAGTGCTAAGGCTCTTCAGACAGTAATTGAACTCTGTACAGACATATGCAGAAGAAATGGAATTTCCAAACTGAACTACACAGGGGATAAATCTGGAAATCTTCACATGCATAAATGGTATGCTTCAACAGCTTGTCCTGGACCATATCTTGCAAGCAGATTTCCTTACATTGCACAGGAAGTTAATAAAAATTTGTCAGGGTCTTCTTCAAAATCTTCTCTATATAGGGTGAGAAAATCTTGGTCAGATTCTAAGTCTCAGATTGGGGCATATGCTAATCTTGACAATGCTAAGAAAGTTGCAGATAAAAACTCAGGTTACAAAGTATTCAATGAAAATGGCGCTCAGATTTATCCAGCTAACTCAATTTCAGGTTATAAGGTCAAAGTTGGAATCACTGATTTATACATAAGAAAAGGACCAGGAACATCTTACTCTGCTGCAGGGTTTATAAAGCCTGGAATCTATACAATTGTTGAGACCCAAGAAAATTGGGGAAAACTGAAGAGCGGAGCTGGATGGATTTGTCTTGATTATGTGACAAGAGTATAGGAGGTTGGTATGGACCACTTAAATCCAACAGAGACAATCACTTTTATTTGTGGAGTGATTATGTGTGTGATTGGAATATCCACATTTGTATCTGCATTGTTGACTCGTGCTCGTAAAGATGGCCAAATTGAATACAAAGTTGACTCGGCACTGAAAGGTATAGATGAGATAAAAGACAATCTTAAAGACCACACAACATGGAAAGAATCCATAATTATAAAAGTTGAGTCTCATGAAGAGAAGATTGAATCACTGTTTCGCAAATATGCTGAAATGAGAGAAGATATAGACCAAGTACACAAAGAGGTCAATGATATACTTTTAAAAGAAAGGAAATAATAACACATGCAAGGTCTCGAAAAAGAACTAAGAAATGAAAAAGATGCATTAGACCAATATAGTGCGTTGACACATATTGTAGTAGATATGTTAGAATCCAAGAAACGTGAGTGTAAGATGTTTTTTATAGCTCTCCTTTGTAGTTTACTTGTTAACGTTATAACTTTGATAGGATTCTTGTATTATGAGAGTCAATGGGATTACAAGGATACAATCACAACTACAACGGAACAAGAGGTTTCTGGTACAGATTCTGAAATCAACAATGTTGAAGGAGACCAATACAAAGACAATTCTATTCATAATGACGAAAGAGGGGAATAAAAATGCCTGCTAAACAAACAATCACAGTAACAAAAACACGTACAAGGACAAAGAAGACAAATACTAAAAAGTCAAATTCATCAAAAAGGTGTCCAGTTTGCGGGAAATATTCAAAATAAAATGAGTAGTCAACACATAGAAACAAGAAATAAATTGAGAAACATTTGCGAAGTCAGTACATTTGAAAATTTAATTACCAACTGTGTATTGTCTGACACAGAAAAAGACATTCTCAGACTTCATTATCTCAAAGGTAAAGACTTTAGATACATTGGAGATGAGCTTGGGTTCGCAGAATCCACAATAAAAGGCAAACACAGAAAAATTCTTTCAAAACTCAATAAACTTATATAATACTTTTCTAATACTAAAAGCAGCTCTTTCTAATACTTAGAGAGGACTGCTTTTTAGTATACTTTAAATAGAAAGGAGAGGTCACATGGAAAAGAACGTTTTGATAAATGAGATTATGTGGGAATATGACGTGAGCCGAGAAACAGCGTCAAGAACTGTTGGAGTGTATGAATCTCTAGGAAAATACGCTGAACTGTGTAGTCTTGTAAAGAACAAAGAAAAATTGTACCTTGTGACCAGAAAAGATTGATGTTCAACAATCCTTATTACAACCCGATACCGCCATCATACAACCCAGGGATGCAGTCCCCAACACAGCAGAGGTTGAACCAGTATGACTATAGTGACCCTATGACCAAAAATTTGGTGAAATGCCGTGCGGTAACTTCATTTGATGAGGCAAAGGCTGCTATGATAGATTTAGACGGGTCTATGACAATTTTTACAGACCTCGGACACAATAGGATTTACACTAAACAGATTAATCTAGATGGAACTGCTACACTGAACTCATATGTTTTGGAAAAACCAATAGAGCCTATATCTGTAGACCCGAATGAAACTGAGAAGCGTATTGAGAAACTTGAATCTGCTATTATTGAACTAAAGGAGGAGCTGAATCATGTTAAATCCAATGCAAATGATGGGAATGATAAGTCAAATTCAAAAAAGCCAAAATCCAATGCAAATGATGCAAGCAATGTTCGGTAGCAACCCAACCTTCAACAGAGCTATGCAAATGGCTCAGGGTAGAACACCTGCTGAGATAGAAAATATAGCAAAAAATCTTTGTCAAAACTCAGGCATGGATTTCAATCAAATCCAACAGACTTTCAGCCAATTTGGCTTGAAAATATAATAAGTGCACTTAGAAAGAAGAAAGGAGAACGCCATGGGAATGGAAGCAATGAGTGCTGGTTTACAGCCAGTGTATGATGTGAATGACCGTAACAACGATGGGATGTACGGCGGTGGCGCATGGATGTGGGTCATGATGCTGTTTTTCCTGTTAGCTTGGGGTGGCAACGGACTTTGGGGAAGAGGTCAGCAGGATACTCTTACCAAAGCAGACTTGTGTCAGGATTTCAACTTCAACAATCTTGAATCTGCAGTAAGAGGTGTTCAGAACGGTCTTTGTGATGGGTTCTATGCTGTGAATACTGGGATGCTGAACGGATTCAGCGGTGTTAACAGCTCTCTGAACACAGGCTTTGCAGCAATCAATCAGAACATCAATGAGTCCAGATTTGATGCTAGAACTTGCTGCTGTGAAACTAACAGAAATATTGACAGCGTGAAGTTTGAAAATTCACAGAACACTTGTGCAATTACAAATGCAATCCATGCTGAAGGTGAAGCAACTAGAGCATTAATCAATGCTAATGTTGTACAGGATTTAAGAGACCGTCTGCAGGACGAAAAGCTGGCGAACAGTCAGTGCGCTCAGAATGCGTACCTGATAAACCAGCTGCAGCCTGTAGCACGTCCAGCCTATATCACCTGCAGCCCATATGCTGTTAACAATACAGGCTGTTGCGGATGTTAAAAATTTCATGAATCGTGTATAGTTACACTGAAGATTGGGGCGGTGTATACTGCCCCTTTTCTTGTTAGAAAGGAGAAATACAATGACTTGTTCCAATAGATACAAAAAGAGCACGCTCAGAGCATATACAGACACAACTCAGGTAGTAGCGCCAAATGGTCTTATCCCATTTGCAAATTACAAAAATACAGGTTGTTCAATCAATTTGAACGGAGGAACATCGGTAGAGTTCAACAAACCAGGTCTTTATCAGGTAACATTTAATGGCTATGTTGTTGAATCTACAGCAACAGGAGACATCATTGTTCAGCTTATGAGTAATGGGTCTAAGGTAAATGGAGCTGTTGCAGCGGCAAACTCTTCCACAACAACTGACCTTGAAAACCTATCTTTTTCCACAATTGTAGATGTAGCACCATCTTGTAACTGTGTAGACAATGATGTAGTGCTTACTGTTCTGAATGAGGGTGTTGCTGCTTCGTTTGGAAATGTTAATCTGACCGTGGTCAAATTATGCTAGATTACAACAGTTCATTTGATTTCATAAATGAGGCTGAGGAAAGGAGGCAACCAACATGGTAGACATGAATGAACGGTCAGACATGGACATCTACTCAATGCTGAATACACATATGATTACAGCTTTAATGCTTCATGACCAGATGGCTGACTTATATGACTTTTTGAATCTTCATGGGTTCAAAAGGTTACACGAGTACCAGCATATTGCTGAATCAATTGAGCGTAGAAAGCTCAAACGATACGTGTTAAATCACCATAACATGCTGCTGATGGATGAAAATGTTGAAAATCCAAAGATAATACCAATAGAATGGTATGACTACAACAGATTTGATGTGACTCCACAAGTACGTGAACAGTCTATCAGAAAATCCTTCCAGCGATATAGGAACTGGGAATCCAACACCAAAGAAATGTATTCTTCAGCTTGTAAGGCATTCTTTGAGAAGAATAGAACAGCTGATGCTGAGTATGTTACTTGCTTGTTAAAAGACGTTGATATTGAGTTGAAATACCTAGAGAGACTGGAACTTGAATTAGAATGTTGTGGGTACGACATCACATACATTCTAGCAATACAGCCAGAGCTTCACAAAAAGTATAAAAAGAAGACAAAAGAATTATTTGTCTAGACTCTATGAATTCCAAGGCTTGAAAAGGTCTTGGAATTTTTATTGCAAAAATTTTGTAAAAATGCTTGACTTACAACAAAATAAATAGTATCATATACTTGTAAGATAAAGAAAAACAAACACGGAGGATAACAATGAGATACAATATTCCAGTTGAGAACATAGAAGAGTTGAGAAAGGCTGCTGCCAAGATTCAGAAGAAGGCAATCAAGAACGGATGCAAGGTTGTGTTTGAAGAAGTTGATGAATTCTTCACAACAGAAACAGACGAAGACGGCAAGGAGATCGCTCGCAAGTACATTGTGGTTGAAGCTGAGGGTGAAGCCAGAGCTGAAGGCTGGGTCTTTGCAGGAACAATCGAGCATACAGGGTTCGGCAATATTCTGAGATCAGTTTCTGATAAGTATAAGCTTCCTGAGAGATATCGCAACGCAGAACCTTATTGTGAACACTGTAACACCAAGAGAGCGCGTAAAGACACATATGTGGTATTCAATGAAGAGACAGGTGAATTCAAACAGCTGGGAAAGAGTTGCCTCAAAGAGTACACCAACGGTCTTAGCCTGAACATGGCTGCTATGGTTCTTCAGTGGTTAAGGGAAGTTGAAGAGTATTGCTTCTACAGTGGAGCTTCTTACAAGCCATTTTTTGAGGTCAAAAAAGTCTCCAAGTATTTTGTAGAGACTATGAGAAAACTTGGTTGGGCAAGCTCCTCTGCAGAAGGTTCTTCCACCAAAAACATTGGAATGAGCTTTTACGACCTTGACCATGACTGTCGTTGGCTAACCTGCGAAGAAAAGGCAAAGTTTGAAGACCTGAAGGATAAGACGGGATTCAATGCTGACAACACTGAGGATGAATATATTGAGGCAGCTCTTGATTGGGCAAAGGCTTGGAATGATAGTGAATACAACGACTATAGAAACAACCTGAAAGTCATCGCAAACATGGAATACTGTGAGTACAAACATCTCGGATATCTCGCAAGTCTGTTTATGAGCTATGACAAAGCTATGGAACATGAAGTCATAAGAATGGAGCGTAACAAGAGCAGAGCTCAGTCAGGATTCATCGGTGAGGTGAAAGACAAAGTTTCCTGTAATGTGAAAGAATTCAAGTGTCTCACAAGTTGGGAAACCCAGTGGGGTGTAACCTTCCTGTATGAGTTTGTTACAGAGGAAGGAAACATCCTCATCTGGAAGACCAGCAAATGGATTAGTGATGAAGCTGAAATCACTACCATCAAAGGAACAATTAAGGCTCACAACGAGTTTAGAGGAGTTAAACAGACTGAGCTCACACGTTGCCAGGTTGCATAGACTATTGCTTGTTCAACTCCTTGGTTAAGATATAGTCGAAGAAGTATAACATGTACAGTGAAAAAGGAAGTTTATAGACTTCCTTTTTCTTTTACATATTCAACAAGACTCATTTTCATCTTCAAAGCATTTTGAATTTTCTCATCAACAGTCTCAATGCCTTTTACAGTCGAAACAATATGATAATATGTTACAGGTCTTTTTTGTCCTGGACGATGTATTCGCTTCACACTCTGTAAGTACTGGCCATATGAATGCGTATGACTGTAATACACACAATATTTAGACTCTGTGAGGTCTATAGATTCAGCTCCTGAACTGTATTGTACTGCTATAACATTGATTGAACCTTTTTTCCACTTGGAATAGTCATCACATTGTCCAGATATTTCACCATAAGACCGCTTTAATTTCTTGCAGACGTCCTGTATCAAATCAAAATCTTTTCTGTACTTAGCAAACACCACAACTCTTTCGTTGTATAATATGTTAGTTAAAATTTCCTCTAAAATATCAGCTTTTGTTGTATCAATCTGTATCTTTTCTATAGACGTAAAATTTTCGGTCTCTAGTGTGAGATATCCGCTGAGAATCTGTTGAAGACCTGTCATTTTAGCAAGTATATTATTGGTTTCTAAGACACCATCCTCATCTATGTACACACCCTCTTTATTAAACTCTTTGTATATCTTTTGTGCTTTCAAAGATATGGGCTGTTCAATATATCTGTGAATCATCTCAGGCAAATCCTGATTCACTTCAATATAAAAAGCACAGCTGTAAATCTTATCTGCCCATTCATCCATGTTTAAGTATGGATGTGATTTTACAAGTATAGGGTAACCACAAAAAGCCATTTTTTGTCGGTCATAATTCAAATATCTATCCTTGAATCTTCCAAAGTTTGTTCCAAATATATCAGGTCTCAAGAATCTGTATTGACCGTAAATGTCTGTTGGAGCTTCTGATGCTGGTGTGCCTGACATAATGTATCTGTAAGGAACTCTTTTTCCTAGTCTGGCAAGAAACATTGAAGCCTTCCCACCTGCGCTTTTCATTTTGTGACTCTCATCACAAATTACACAGTCCAAATTCAAGCTCAACAGGAAGTCCTTAAAAGGCTCACGCCACACGCTATCATAGTTTACTATTATTACACCCCTGAGCACATTAGATTTGTCTCTGCTGGCTTTTTTCTTTAATAAAGTAACTTTATCCACTGAGAGTATTTCAGATACGTTATAGACAAATTCTGGGTTTATCTCAGAATGTACCTTGAATTGGTCTTCCCAAACAGCACAAGATTTCTTTGTCGTTACAATTAGAACAAGACCAAAGCCACGATTTTTAACCATATCAATCATAACTTTGGTTTTACCTGAACCCATATCAGTGAATAAAGCAGCTTGACTATGAGTCATAACATAGTCAAGTGCCTTCCATTGATGTATCCACGGATTAGTCTTCAGCTTGTACATATTTTATATCCACTCTGATTATGTTTTTGACTTTATAAACTACAATCTTTCCTGAAGTATGTTCTATTTTATTGGTCACACCTTCGGTAATGAGTTTTATAGCTTTGTCTAACCAATCATGGTCAATTGTGTTTATCATTATTACACTTCCTTTCAATTATGCGTTCAGCAATCATACCATTCCCATAATCTTGTCTATATACAGTTCGTATTTCTCCAGACGGTCTTATAATTTTCTGCACGTCTGCAACAGTGTAAGCTACAATACATATAGCTCCAGCAGCAGCCCATCTCATGAGATTTACATATTGTTTTTTACTGGGGGTATTCCCATGGTCTAAAGTTTTTGCTTCAATTCTCAAGGCTCTCCCATTTAAACAACCATTTATATCTGCTTTACCAGAACTAAGAGCTGTTCCTTGTGTTTTCTCAGCTACACAATTTTCCAAACTATTTAAGTATTTGAGAATTTGGTCTACTATAGAATTTTCTCTAGGCATTATTTGAACAATCTTTCTAAGTTATTCCAAAATTTTACAATCTCAACCAAATTCATGCGGTCATAGCGACTAGCAAAAGAAACGCCACAACTCTTGTCATCTATGTATACATCAGCATACACTTTCCTTGTATTCCCGCCTGTAAAATCTTTGACTTCCTGTATATTGTCATTTACAGCATCAAATTCAAGACCCAATCTGGAACACCAATTCACAGCCTCATCCAACATATCAACTTTAGCTCCACCACCACAATCAAAATTGTTAGTTCTTGATGTCCAAAGTACAAGTTTTACTCCATTCTCTCTCTGCTTAATTAGATTTTCAATAAGACTAAGATTAGCGACACCTATACTTGGGAAACAATCTGTACATAAAGTACCATCAAAGTCAACAGCAATGATTTTAGGAAGTTCTGAAAAGCTCTTTATATTTTTCTTTGTCATAACGTCTTATTTCCTTTCCCATTTTCTCACTCAACCAAACACGCAGCCATCCATGATTATCCACAACAGCATTATAATACATATGAGGATATAATTGTCTGTATTTATCGATGACCAATTCCTTTAGAATTCTTATGTCATTGTTTTTTGTAAAGTCAAGTTGAAGATTAAAATCTTCTCTTGTCCATTTTGTAAGATAAGAAGGAAATTCTTCAATATCTAAATTGAATGTTTCAAAAAAAGCTTCATACACATCTAGATTAATGTAACAAAAATGTGTCCACATAGGGTTCTTTTTTGAACTTCTGTCTTCATGTATAACCTTCAACATGACTTTTTTTCTTGCATTTATGTTCATACACTTCTGTGTAGTCCTTCAATTTTAGGTGTGTTTGAATGGCATTTACAATTACTGTCATGTTTACAACATGAGTCTAACTCAACTTGTTCGGTCTTACACTCTACAGAAGAATCTTCTTTTTCGGGAAAGTATTTCGAATTTCTTTTGTATAAGTGCATAGACCCTGCTATGTGTGTATAACACCCTATACCGACTCCAAGCTCCATAGCCATCTGAATTTGCATACAAGTAAAGTTGAACACATCATAAGGAAATCCCATCCAGATGTCATTAGACCGCATGTATGTTGTGAGATATAACTTGTTATCTCGTATGAGGAACTGTAAGCTTATTGTACATGGAACATCTTTGCTTGGCTCTGTGTCAGGATTTTTTATGTGTATGATAGCCTGCCTTGAATTTGGGTCTTTTATCAAAAGCTCTTTCACATAATTCCATTGGTCAAATCCATAAAATTTGTGTATTTTATGCCCATAATTACTGTTAACAGTAATTCCATCGTCAGACATTCTATCCCAGGCTTTTGTGTAATTCTGTATTCCTGAAAGATGATTACTGTGTGAGTTATACCATAAAAACTCTCCTATCATGTACTTCAGATTTAATTTACGAATGTCTGACAGCACAATGTTGTCTTTTGGGTTCGATATAACAGTTACTGTATTCATATATTCACCAACTATATCACCGTCTCGAGAAGTATCTGAGAATCCAGATTTATGGAGTTCTTCCAACTCTTTGTACCAGTATTCCCAAGCTTTAGTTGCATTTTCAGCTCTGCAAACACAACCTATATTTAAAAACGATAAATCTGTAACTTCTGTAAACATAATTGTTCCTCCTTTAAAACTTAACTTTTGATATTACATTTTCCATGAATTCTTCTGATAACAACTCAGAATCTTCCAGAGTATTCACTTTTATACATATGTCATAATTGTAGTCTTGAATTCCCCACAAGTCTTTCTCAATTGTATCCACATCTCTTTCAAAAAACAGAGAAACTATTGACACGTCCTTATCTTCAAAGTCACGCATAAGCTTGTCTATACTCTTTGGGTCTCTTACATGATAGAAAACTATGTTTCTAAGACCCTGTGGTTCATTATAGGCATACAATAAGTTTTCAGCAAGATATGTAGTAGACATATGAAATTGTTGTTCTGCTGTATCTGTTAAATGTGCCAATAATTTTCTTGACTCTGGAGTTTTCACTCCATTCCAACCCAGCAGTCTCAATGCTTTTTTTGGCTTATCTGACCTATGTAAATTCTTGAAGCGAATCTTTGGGTAACAAGCATTACAATATTTTCTGCAGAAATCTACAAATGTATCTTTTCCAACTCCTGCTTTTCCATTTATGATAATAACTAAGTTTGTTGAATGTTCATGTATCATGAGTTTACCAAAGGGAAAAATCCTGAGTCTATGTACTTTTCCCATCCTTTCCAAATAAATTTCAATGAGGGTACACCATTCTTCATAGTTTTTACAGATATCAACTCTTGATTTCCACATACATTAGATTTAAATGTATCTATGAATTTAGTGTATCTTTCTGTTAAGTCCAAAGTTTCTGATGCATTACACCCACCTTTACCTGACCCGAGAGTTGGTGCGTCATATTCCAACAGCCCAATTTTTCCTGTGTTGTATTTATGAGACATTAATTTGTACTGAATATAATAGTCTTCATTTCCAGTTTCTCTTATTGATTTATAATTTCCAATAGAAACAATATCAGGTATGTGTAATAACACACATTGAATGATTGTAGAACGATTCAAAGTCAACTCACCGTGATGCATTCGGTCATAGGCTCTGTGGTTAGGAGAACTGAGAGCTAAGTCGTATTTCTTCGCCAATTTGTACCAGAGCTTTAAAGCTTCTGATTCAACTCTTGGTGTATCTCCTTTCCCCTCAATTATTCTACTTGAGTTGTACCTTTCTTTCTCAGAATCATACCCAAGAAGTTCAATTTTTTGTATGTCATCATCAAACATATAGACCCAGTCATATGAATTGTCAGCGCAAAAATCCACAATGTTTCTACGAACTTTTCCTATGTCTGTACCATCTTTTTGAGATATAAGAGTATAATTTTGTGACCATTTTGAGTATAACGGCTTTTCCTCTGGACGTATGAACAGAAATTTATTAAGAGGTAAGTTTTTACATCTATGTATACAGATACCATCAGGTCTTGAATATGTGGGAATACACAATATAGGTCTACCCATGTTACACCACCTCACTTTTCCATTCTCTCAGCATATCTCTGAACACATACAACATTTCACTCTTCTCACATTCAGCTGTGTTCCAAAATTCTGATTTAAATCCATCTTTTTCGAATTTTTTGGCATTTCTCACCACTGTATTGTATTTTGATTCAATTGCTTGATTATTGACAGACTTTCCGCCATTTCTTTCTTGAACACGTTGTAGAGCTATCTCTAATGGCGGAGTTAAATTCAGAATCACAACTTCAATTTCAGGGTGTTTTTTCTCAACTTCTTTGTATGCATTTCTCCATGTAGAATATACAGTTGAAGCCATAATTCCTTCCATTAATATGTCATACTTCGGGAACTTACCAATAGCATAATTCATAGCTTTCATACACAGCTCTGTATCTGGAAATGTGTCCATACCACCAGTCTTATTAAGATAAGACCCTAAAGCAACAAAATTGTATTTTGGAAACACTGTGAGAATCTTTTTTGATTTTCCTTTGTATGGTTTTTCAACTATAAACATGTCAGGGTCATCCATCATGATTAAAGGTATAGTTGACTTTCCAGACCCATTACAACCTCTTAAATTAACCAACAATCTTTTGTTCATCGTTTCATTCTCCACACCTGTAAGACCTTTGGAAAGAAACAATTTCTTCCGTTCACTTCTTATGCCGTCCCAACCATTTAGTTCGCCCAATAGATGCCTTGGAAACATGTCTTGTCGTAGCTCATAGAGTTTTTTCCAAATGTATCCGTACTCAGGAAGGGTCTTCTCATACTCTCTCAACACTCCCAATTCCCTGTCGTGATGAAATCCCCCATACCTTGAATTTTTGAATAAGTTTCTAAAACTGCATATCTTTCCAACAAATAGATTCACTCCATCACCTCTTTGGTCAGGGTAAGAACAATATATTGCGTTTTTAACCTCTAAAAGATACTCATTGAGTAAATCTTCACTCACTGGTAGTTTGCCAGTCTTATCATACAAATTTGCTTCCTCATCCATATAGAAAATGTTAAGTAATCCTGATGTAAGGTTACTACAATTCTTCCAATCAAGTTTCTCAGGCTCAACAAATCCAGTTTCAAAGTAGTCGTTTAGATACAATACAGACTCCATAAACAAATCTGCAGCAAACCTTCCAACATATTTCAACTTGGATATGTCTTCATACAATTGAGCATAACCAATTTCGCCATCAGGAAACGACTTAATCCAATTATAAGGCTGACCCTGTACATGTTTGAAAAATTCAAACAACAAATCTGGAAGCCAATCCATGTTTTTAGCGTATTTTCGACTAGACCCAAAATCAAGTTTAGACTTATACTCTTCCCAGAATGTATCAATGTAAGCTTTGTGTTTTAACCTCTTTGGTTTGATTAGCTCATTCATCAATACACAAGTCACTTCGTTGTATGTACACGACATATACCAACACATAAGCACAGACCTGTTCTTTTCAATTTGGTGTCTTTTGATGTATTCTCCTAAGACCCTATAATGTATGCTTGGAACTTCATGTTGGTATTCTACAAACTTCTGTAGTCTCCAATCACCGCCTGTATCCCCAGGAATGTTATACAAGTCCATATGGGTCTCCTTTCTTAACAAAGGGGGCATATGCCCCCACAAGTCTAGTCTTCGTCATCCCAATCGTCATCGTCATCCCAATCATCGTCTTCATCTTCAGGCTCTTCTTCAGGCTCTTCCTTCTTTGCAGACTTTTTCTTAGTAGTTGTTTTGGATTTTGATGTTGTCTTAGTCTTTCTTGTTGTCTTTTTCACAGGTTTAGGCTCTTCCTCTTCTTCATCATCGTCCTCAGCTTCATCTTCTTCATCGATGTTATCTTCATCATCGTCATCATCTTCAGCTGGTTCAATGAACTTGTTTGTTTCTGCAACTCTTGCTCTTTCCTGACCCTGATAGTCTTCATAGACAACTTTTATTTCAAGGATTTTGCCTTCCATTTTGTCCAGGTCAATCTGAACTCTTCCTTCAGCTTTGATATTGATTGCCTGCAGTAAACTCTTGAGCTTCCAAAGTGCTGTATCAATCAGAGGGTAATTTTCAACAACACGACAACCCTTAGATGGTCCAGATACAACTTCAAAGACTACTTTGAACATGTCATTTCCACCCTGGCTCTGTACTTCCTCAACTTTTGTAACTTTTACTTTGTGCGAACCTTCTGCAGGTTTGTTAAATGTTTCTACACCTGTGAAATCCAATTTCTTTTTTCTGCTTGCTTTTGCCATTTTAATCTCCTTTCTATTGTTAATCCATTAATTCATTGAGCTTATCAAATGTTGGATTTAACATACGTTTAGGTACTTTTTTGGTTTTAACTGATTGAAATTTAGTCCAATAATATGGGTTTGGACCAATATCAACTGCATGTTTTGTTACGGTCTTTATATCGCCGTCTTTCTCAATTTCTTTCTCTATAACTATTGTGTGAAGGCCATAGTTCACCATACCTTCAAGATACGTCCTGGCACCTTTGCTCACTGCCATACGAACATCAGGCAATAATTCATCTTCCATTCCTTCTATAGAATCTGTAACCTCATGTCCAGATATTATGACCCACTTCAATTTAGACAACTTGTGAAGTTCTCTTATAATTTTTTCTGTGTCAATCAATAAGTCACCCCAAGATTGCTGGGTCATTTTCTTTTTCTTGGATACAATATTTTCATTTTTCCATTCATTCACGATTAATGTGAATGTATCAAAAAATACAGACTTATAAATTTTATCTTTCATAAGTTCAGTTATGAGTTGTCGAATCTGAGAAACTTCTGTTATTTCTACAGCTTTTACATCCTTTACATCTTTAATAACAGAACTTCCATCGTCTCCAATCTTCACATAGAGCATTGGTTTAGGGAATGTTGCACCCAAAGTAGTCTTTCCTGACCCTGATTTTCCATAGAGAGCAACAAATTTACCTTGAGAAAATTCTTCTATATCAACTACATTTTCAAGCATTAGTGTCTCCTTTCAAAGTCTTTTTCTATTATGTAGTTTGTGTTTCCACCTGTGAGTTCAGCATAACATATTTGCTTATAATCACAATAGGAACAATTCATTCCTGTATGCTTACAGCGATTTTTTTCGCCTTGTCGTACAATTTCTTTAGACATATACTTGAAACTGTTGAATATATCTTCAACCATAGGCTCTATGTATTCTTCATTTAATCTAAAGAAAAAGTTACATATGTTCCCAGCATAGTTTGTTGCCTTTTTCAGCTCTTTCAAGTCTGTTATCCCTTTTGACTTACAAGCTCTTATCCAACTGAATGGAGTTATGTTATTATTCTTTGCTTCACTAAACCTTCGTGATTTTTCCAACCATATAGGTTCTTGTGCAGGTGTTGATTTTATGTAGTCCCACATTACCTGAGAGGGTAATGACCCTGTAAGAAATTGGACTGCTTTAGCGTACAAACATTTCTGTGTATTCATTGCAATGAATAACATATCAGGTTTTCTTGAAAATGTTTTGTGTTCGCCAATAATCAGCCCATTTTCAGTATCATAAATCTCATCTATGATACCTGTAAATACAACAGATTCACCATGGTATTTTCCCAATTCTATATCAAACTCCATTTCTGTTTTATCTGGTATAGGATAATCCTTATACAGTTTCGTGTAATCCTTAAAGATAGTCTTTAAATCTTCAAGGTAAGAATCACCCAAATCAGCTTGATTTTGAGGAGACAAATCATAATAAGCTTCTTTTATAGATTTAAATCCACTCTTTAGCTTAGATTTATCTCCTCTCAGCTCAAGTAATTTATGGAAATCTGAACCAAAACTCAAAGGACGGGATTTACCTTTTTTAGAAAGTTTTTCAACATATCTCAAATAATGCATGTAAGGACACGAGAGATAACAAGACACTCTGCTGTGGCTTACTTTTATCATTGATTATTCCTCGTCTTCAACTTCCTCAAAGTCATCGTCTTCGTCTTCAAATTCTTCTTCAAAATCGTCTCCAGTTTCTTCAACCTCTTCGATTTCTTCAGCTGCCTTCTTCTTTGACTTTTTCTTTTCAGTTTTCTTTGACTTTTTCTTTCTCTTTGGAGCTACATAACTTCCATCATCTTCGATGATTGTGTTAGCATACTTTTCTTTGCCCTCCTCAGTGTTAGTCTGTTTTCCGCTCTTGCGGCTGAATACCAGAGGAGTACCGTCTTTCTTGATAACTGTAATAGACTTTTCACTTGTCTTGTCAACTGTGAATACACCCAGTTTAATTCCAGTGAATCCGCACATTATGACTGTGTCACCCTTTTTTACATCTTTTAAACTCATTTCTTTTCTCCTTTTCTTGTTTAGTATTTATTGTAGTTTCATTATACTCTATATTTAGGTATAAATCAAATCAAATATTGCACAATAAACCAGTATTTTCCTTGTCAAATCTATTGAATCCTTGTAAAATCTATTAAATACACAGAAATTCAATACTATTTACTTCCCCATGGACCAATTCCAACATCAGCTTCTAAGTCTACTTTCAACTCAACCCCAAATTCATCCATGATTCTTGGATGAGCCATAATTCTTTTAATCTCATCAACAATCCAATCTTTATCCTCTTCATAAAATTCTCCTACAATAGAGTCGTGTATTGTTCCACAAACCTTAAGACCATATTTGCTGAGGGTCTTATGAACTTCTACAGCTGCCGAAAGAAGTATGTCTGAACCTGTTCCTTGAACTGGAGTGTTTATTGCCCTGCGCTCAGCTTCAAGCCTTTCAAATTTTTTGTTGCTATAAATCTTAGGAAGTTTTCTAAACCTTCCAAACATATTTGGTACACCGCCCAACATCTCACACAGTTCAGCTTGTTCTTTATGCCAAGGTAAAAGTCTGCTGTATTTCAAGAAAAAGGCATTTCTATAATGTTCAGCTTCACTCTTAGAGAATACAACCCCATAGGAATCATAAGCATAATCTACAAACTTGTTAGCAGACATTCCATATAGGAAACCGAAATTTACAGCTTTTGCTTTACTTCTCTCAGCTTTTGTAGGTTCTCTTCCTCCAGTCATGAGACTGGCTGTCATTGTGTGTATGTCCCCACCTTCTCTATAAATCCTCAACATTGTAGGTTCATTTGCATAATGTGCTGCAATCCTTAATTCCAACTGTGAATAATCTGCTTCAAAGAATATTCTCCCCTCAGGGGCAGTAAATAATGACCGAATGTCTTTGTTACGTGGAACTTGCTGAAGATTTGGGTCTGTACAACTTGTTCTCCCAGACACTACATTAGTTAGATTAAAATGTGGATGTAACCTCCCATCATACGCAGCATCATCTTCCCATCGGTTTAAGAACATTTTATTCAATGTATTTACAGCTGAATAATCTAAAATCATTTGAGGTAGCTCATGACCCTCGGCAGCCAATCTTTTCATGACCGAAGAATCTGCTGAGGGTTTTCCTGCTGGGGTCAGCTTAATTACAGGCAATCCTTCTTCCTCAAAAAGGACTTTCTGTTTCTGCGGAGCTGAATTCCAATTAATTTGATGTCTATTGTTCAATTTGCACAAAGCTGTTTTTTCTCGTTGAGCATATTCTTGTTTCACCACTTTAAATTGGTCTAAGTCCAAATATATCCCATTTCGTTCTACATCACGATACATTTTATATGCCTTCAGCAGCAGTCTTTTATATAATTTGTATTGATGGTTATCGAGATGCCAAGAAAACCATTCAAACAACTCCCATGTATACTTCAAGTCATACTTAAGATAAGGAACTACAGTCTCAGCTGACCCAGATAGCTTGTCTTTCTTTTTGATATCCCAGTCAGGCACACCCAAATATTTCTGCGCCATAGCTTTAAGACCGTGTTTTTCAACAAGGTCGTATGCAGTTCCCATAAGCATTATGTCTTCATGTATAGGTAACTTTATACCCATCTTCACTTCAATAAACAATGTATCAAACTTACCATTCTGATACACACACTTCACTCTTCGGTCTTTTAACTTTTGTACAAAAGACTTAAATTTTTCTCGGTCTTTAGACTTAGAGTAGTCAAAGATGAGAGTTTTTTGTTTCATAGGTCTTGACATAAGTTGTTTTACATCTTCATGAAGTTCAGCACCTATAAACGTTATTTCATCTTTAAATCTGTTAAGACCTGTTGTTTCTATGTCAATTACACAATACTTCATTTACATATTTCTCCATAAATTCTTCAGGTACAAGCTTTTTACGTTTTTTACACAAACAACACAATTTGCGTCCTCTTAATTTACATATCTTACAATAATCAACAGCCAATGGGTCAGATACACAAACTATGAGCATTCTACTGGGCGAGATTAGGAACAAATCTACAATTCGCATAACCCAAACCCACCACCCTCTTGACTATGTTCATCGCATGTATCAAATACACGTTTCTCTTGCCCTTTACAGTATCCCAGCGTTCCAAGACTTGATATTGAATTTTCAAATCGTGAACAAGTTCCGCATATCCCAAAGCTAAAACAACCCTGTTCAGCAAAATAACTTGTTAATGTACTCAATACACCTTTAGCTTTTTTGTAGCTCATCTTCTGTCCGTTATTGAATTTTTTGCCTTTTTTACCAGAATCAATTTTCTGGTCTATTAAATCTTGACAGATTAAAATCAATTGTTCTAATTCGTTCATATCAAGACCCTTGTCAAGATTTAACGATAGGATTCGTATAGGCTTGTATTTTACACATATATGACGATATTTACTCATCCCTACACCTTTAAAATTTTTATCAGTTCCTTGATTGCGTTCTCATATCTATGAGGAGGAAGATTTAAATCCTCCAGTTGTCTCTTGTAATAATTGTATATGCCTTGATTTCCTTTAACATCTTTTTTGGCTCTGTCAAGTATTATTTCTATGTACACAGAATTATCTCTCATCACATTCCTCCTTGTAAATCCCTTTTAAAGCTTGCCCGCAAAAACGACAATAGCATTTATGTTCTGTTGTTCTAGGGAATATAATTGTATTTTCACAAACAGGACATATCCCATACATAAATTTTGGGTCACATTCAAGTACATTTTCTTCTATCTCAATGTATTTGTTACGTCCCATATAATTATCATGAATATATATTACAAATGCTGTTGTAGCACACAAAACCAATACAATAAGTGTAATTGTTATTGATAGCCATCCAAAAACACCCATATTCATCACCACCTTTAGTTATCTTGATAAAATCCTTTTTGGTTAGTTATTATAGTGACTGTACCGCTATCTTCGTGTACATATAACGTATATTCACCCTTTTTAAGATGTAAGTCATAATCATCAGACTTTTCTGCTAAATGTACATAAAGTAAAGGCATAGCAAAAATAAGATTCAATAGCAGTAATATTGCAAGAATATATTTCCAATATTTTATCTTGAACATTTTATTCTCCTCCTAAAATCAACTGAAGCTCAAATTCCAATATCTCATTTATAGTTGTGTAAGCTTCTTCATATAACTCAAACAAACTTAAAGGCATTTCACGTGTGTTTGTATCATTTATTCTACAATCCCATGTAGATAACATTTCTTCGGTCGCTGCACGACGTTTTATTGCTGCTTGTTTATCAGGTCCTTGTTGTTTTATAAAGCTAAACCTTTGAGGCATTTTTGGACACTCATTTGATTCTGTTAATGTGTTAACAACATTGATTCTATTTTCCATATTAATTCTCCTTTACATATTCTGGAAAGATTTCTACCATGAGAGAAGAGATGTATCTTTCTTCTCTTTGGCCTTTTGCTTGTAGTTTAACTTTTAAAATCCCTCCCCCACAGTTTACACGAGATAAGAGTTTTCCGTGAGAATTCTTGACTTGTCCCATACTATTTATCCAGTAATAACCTTCATATCCTGGTATAGGTCTCCACACTTCACTCATTTTAAGCTCAACCCCTTCCAAGCAGCTTCTCTATTTTTTCCGAGCCTTGTTTCTGTATAACCCAAGCTGCGTAAAGCACGCATAAAACCATGTTTTTTATGTGCTTCTCTTCCAGTTTCTATACAAAATTCTGTGTATGCTTGATATAAACTATCTTTGTTTACAGCTAAAGATTTGTCTTCAACACAACGATGAAATATAAAAGCATGAATACTATCAGAATCTTGTCTCAACATTTCTACACAAGATTTAGACATGTTTGTATTTGGAATTTCTTTGAGAGGCAATAAACTTAACAAGTATGGTATGACTTCTTCAACACCTTCATCACTACACAAATTATTTACATAATCATTGTTCAAAAACAACTCATTATTCATTTTCAAAATCCTCATACGCTTATAAAATGCATTAGATTTTTCTTCCAATTGTAATGGAAGTTGGTTAAAACTGAATAACAACTTGGCAAAACTTGTAAAGAAAAAAGGTTCTTTGCCTTTTTTCTCATGCATAATCAGGTCTCCACCAGTAATCTTTTTCAACTGGTCAATACTAGATATAGGTAATGTCTTATTATCTGCACATGAGTTTAACAGTTTGTTATAGAGCTGAGCAGGATAAAATCTCATATTCAATTCATGCATACTCAATGCAGAAGTGTTTTGCTTTCCCACTAAGCGTTCAACAAAACGAATTAATACAGATTTACCTGTATTTGATTGTCCAACCAGTATCATAAAAGTCTTCAGTCCAAAATCTGTGGTTATACAATATGCTATGTATTTGAGTATCATCTTTACATCTTCTTTTGGAAGTCTTGTTTTCTTAAAGAAATCATATAACCTTGTTTCTGTAAAAGGTACATACTCTTTCACTTCATGAGGAATTTGTATAGTCTGAAGATATTTACTGTCATGAGGTAAGAGCTTTTTCTGTTGTATATCCCACACACCGTTCTTAAAATTTATCAAGTGCTTGTAGGAATTCAATTCTGAGTTTGATTTTTGAATTCTTGTATCGTCAGCTATGAGCCTGTAGCACTCCATAATTTTAGAATGTTGTATAAGATTATCATACTCCACCATATTTCTTATAGTATTTCTAACAGAACTACTTGATTCTGAGTACACACCATCTTTATACTGATAACATTCTGACCCTACAACAAATGTGTCTCCCTTATTTACAAAATAGTCACATATAGCTCGGCTATTTATTTGTGACGGTTTTCCCTTGTCTGTGTAAATTACATAGGGGTTATCCCATCCTGTTTCTGCCTCATACTTTTGTGTATTTTTAACAATCTGCTCCAGTTCATCTTCCTTCATAGGCTCTTTGAAGACATATGTATTGATAATATCAGCCATTATTTCAATGTCTTTATCGCCAGCACCTCTGTTCTTGTAAGCCATAAGGTGTGTAAACAGTGTAGAGTTTCTTCCATCACCTTCTTTCAAATTTAACAAACTGTCTTTACAGCCAAGTAAAGGTGTAAACTCAAATGGAAGGTCAGCAATCTCATGACATTTATTGAACGCTCTTCCTGCTGACCCAAAAGGTAAAATAACATACCCTTTATTTGCACATCTAAAATCACACTTAAGACCGAAAGGAAGAACCATACCAACTTTCTGTGGAAAGTCCTTGGTTGATTTAAAATACAAATGTAATCCTTTTGGTGTTTTACATATTAATGTCTTCAGTTTTAGCTTCTTGATTATCTTGAGAGCTTCTTCTTGACCCTCGTCAATATCTACAATTATGTATCCTGTTCTCACCCACCAACCTATCTGTCCACCTGAACTTATATGGTCGAGAGCTGAGTCCACACTTACAATAGCTGTATCTAAACGCTTTTTTCCAGAACATCTTACATAGCTGTCTTGTCCTAGCAATGAATCAAATTCTTTAAATTTCATGTTAGCTCCATTATATCACTTGACACATTCTTTGCAATGTGCTGCTCTGTCTGGGTCGTCCCAGTGGTCGTTCCAAAAACAATGCTCACAACACTTCTCAAGTTTTCTGTCTTTAGTTGTGTATTCTATGGAATTACTTTTATGTAGCCATCTGTCCAATCTGTTTATCTTTTTTCCAATCTCTAAGTTTAGCTCCTCTTCAGTTATCTGGAATATAGTCATAACATGATTGAGTACAATGTTAACATCTGCAACTTCTGAAACAACAGAAGACTTAGTTTCTTTTACAGCAGTATCATGGTCCTCAAATCTAAGATATTTCAAAAGCTCTTTTATAAGCTCTGCGCATTCTTCTGATGCTATAGTGATTTGAGTCCTGAATCCGTATGTGTCACGAGCACGTTGTAAAACTTGTAATTGTTCTTTGTTCATGGGTCACCTCGTTGTATCCTGATAAGTCCAATCATTAATATGGTACACTTTTATGTTTCCAGACTTGAATATCTTTTCTGTTTCTTCAGAAATCTTCTGTTCTCTCCCATAGTAAACTGTTTTTATACCAGCAGTAAGTATAGCTCTTGCACAAGCTTCACAAGGATATCTTGTAACTATTATAGTAGCTCTGTAAGTAGATATTCCGAATTTGGCAGCTTGGGCGATAGCATCTATTTCGCTGTGAACAGCACGACAATCGCTTGGGAGACGATGGTTTTTACTGTCTTCTCCGTACAGCTCAATACGTCTACAACCATGAGACTTACACAAGTCAGGAACACATTTATTTGCTCCATGAACAAAGACTTTTGGGTTTTCTGGGATTAACATAGACCCAACAGTAACTTTGACACAACCAGCATAACCTTCTGCCTGTTCCTGTGTCTCATCCAAATATTTTAACACTTTCTCTTTAGATAACATTGTATCCCTCCTATTTCTTAGCAATTTTACACAATACAATCAGTGTAAAACACACTATTGCGACGCACATCACGACAACTTCTCCTACACTCATTATATTCCTCCTCTCCACACCTAAACTGTCCTAGAACAAATCTTATCCTTTTTGACAAGTATATACTTGCCTTTAAACTTTAACACTTTTATTTGGCCAAGTTTTTTGTCTCTTATAGTTTCTGCCAAAGCTTGAGGATATTTGTACTTATTTCTTTCTGCGGAATACACTGTTTCTTTATACTTCTTCCCGCACTCACAGATAAATTTGGCTTTGATTTTATTTCCAACAACGTCATCGCCTATAGAGAAGATTCTCTTACCACACTCAGGACATTTACCATAGAAACATCTCACGAAATGGTAACTATTCAAAAATTTATTTAATTCTTTTGTATACTCACTCATTGTTATACTCCTTGGTACTTTCTTTTTGTTCTTCCTTCTCCAAGTTTAATTTTCATGTATTTACTGAACTCACAAAAACAATTTTCCAAGCTCATAACATTCATTTCCCTGTCCCAATCAGGTAAATCTCTGAACAACTCATACATGTGTATTTTATTATACTCATGCTTTACATATTCATAATTAAGTTTATTCCAGTTATCTCTCACCCAAAACAAGCATTCTTCGTAAGACATACCATCTCGGTCTTGGAATAAATACTCAAGACCCCTTCTACATCCAGGACCAGCTACTGTATATTCATTTTCGCTGAACGAAAAGTTCTCTATATATGTAAAATCTACAAATATTTGATAGCTTAAAAACCTTCCTAAACCGATAAAGCTACACATCAAATCTACAACTTCTTTTTGAGACTTACAAGAGCTAACTTCTTCACAGACACCCTCATTCATAAGATATTTTATGAACCAGAGCATTCTCATATTCATGTCTCCTTCAGGGTCGTCTTTAGGCAAATACCATTTCAATGCTCTTTTCAGTCCTCCTGTATTGAATGCTCCTGTGAAAAATACACGTTTAGGGTCATCTTCAAGAGCTTCTTTAAACAAATGTCTGTAGTCCTCAGGGTTCCAATCTTTAGAAAACTCTATCGGCATACCCAAAAGTTCAGCTGTTTCATGTTTGTTAAAAAGTCTAAACAGAATACAATTTAACAATTTATCTTCATAGCTTAAATCAAAATTGCTTGTAATGTGAGTGATGACCCATTTTGTTTCAGTGTCGTGTTCTCTGCGCACATTAGTGAACCTGTACTGTTGAAGAATTGGGTCGTTTGTCCAAGGCTTCTTCTTTTTAAGCACATCTTTTCTTATATGTATATTGTATCGTTCCTTTACAAAGCTTGTGAAAATCTCAAACCTGCCTTCTATGAGTTTAGGATGAGCTTTTTGTATCTTTTCTGGGTCAACACCACAATATAACACATCACATTTCTTTGTTCTCATCTCTTTTTCTCCTTATAATCTCTCTTACTTCTTGGAATGACACTGTACCTTTAGATATGTATGTTGAGTAATGATTCATCAATCGTTTGAATTTATTCATTTGTTCTTCTGTAAACTTAAAATCGTCTAACAGTATAGCCTCTGTCATGACAGTCAAATATTCAACAGCTTCATAAGATGATTTTTGTATCAACTTCTTATCTTTAGAACTGTTATTCTTCTTTGGATTGAATCTTTTCATATACTCCTCCAGCCCAACACAACAAGAAAAAAGTAATAATTCCGTATATCAGCCATTCTGACCCAAAAGCAAAATATCCTCTTATGTATTCCATAAGGCTGACGTGAAAAAACACGATTACAGCCATTAAAGCTACAGCGAACAATAATTTAACCACTCTTTTCATTTTAAACGCTCCTCTCGCAAATCTACACACCGAGAGAATGTGTAGTATACATATCCGCCGTGTGGGTATAAAGTACAGTAGGATACTTTTCAATAGCCTTGCCGAAACCATGCCAGTCATCTTTCTCATATGCACCCATGTGATATCGGATACACAAAGCTTCTTCTTCATTAAGAGTCAAACCTTCCACAACACCAGAACATATTAGTCCAAGAGTTTTTGTAGCATGACCCTGCCATATATCGTTGTTTGACTTGTTGTATACCCATAAATGAGTCTTTTCATTGTATTCACCAACATAAGTCCCAGCCTTGCATAAATCATGGAAAAGTCCTACGATAATTGGTGACCGCTTTTCTCTGAACTTACAGATTCCTCTGTCTTGATAATCCATAAGCGTTAGAGCTACATTGGCGCTGTGGCTTATCAATCCACCTTCAAAATTTCCATGGTATTTAGCACTTGCTGGGTCAAGTAAAAAGCTCCTTTTCAACCAACTAGAATCAGGAATATTCAAGTTTAGGTTGCTTAAGATCTCATCCAAAGCCTTTCGTCTTGTGTTATAGAGATTTGAGTTTAAAGAAACCAAAAGTGCTCTGTAGTTACAATTATCTGTGTACATATATTTTCCTCCTTCAATTGAATTATACTCTATATCCTAACGCTTATCAAATGAGATATCACAGACAATTTTATAGAATGATTCCTAAAGCCTATCAATGATATCTCATTATATTGCGGCATTTCTCAGCCTTTCTCAGCTATCCGCTGAGCCAAAGTCTGTGGCAATACAGCTGATAATACTACTTTCCCACTTTTCAATACAATAACACTCTTTACACGTTTACCATATGTGACTTCAATACAGCGATTTTCATCTTTAGCTGTATTGACCAATCTCTTGATTGGCGCTGACTCAGGCGGTGAGATTGTTTCAATCTCACTCACCATAACAAAACTATTTGTTCCTACGTTTATTACCACCATTCTTCATCCTTTCCTATAACATCTAAAACATTTCCAAGATCATGAAAAGCTGTCTCTAATCGTTCGAAGATTGATACATCTTTCTCACGTTCCCACAGAAGCTCACGGTCTTCCACATAAGGCAATAATGCTGCCCAATAGTTGCTGGTTCCCTTTACAAGACCCCAGACACGTACTATGTCTCTCATCTCGTACTTGTTATGTTTCAAGTCGTTGTCATAGGCTGAAAGATAACACCACTCTTGTGTGAGAGGATTTACCAGAATTGGAGTACAATTTTCAGCCTTTCCTGCCAAGAATTTCTGTTTATTCCTCAGCTCAACAACAAATCCAAATTGTATGTCGTCAACAATAAACCCAGTGTGTATGTCATTTTTGTTCATGTTAGTTTTCCTCCTTGTCAAATTCATCTTCTGTAATGATATTCTCAAAATCTCTTTCAAATTTTCTGAATGCCTGTTCTACAGAAAGGATTATCCCATCTCCTAAAGTGTCCCCATTCTTATACAGGGAATATTCACCGCCATAGTACCCTATTGCTGTGCCATCCTTGAAATAGACAACTCCTCCATTGTCTCTAATCACGTCATCCATAAATGCAATAGTTCTTTTCATAGTTCTTTTCATGTTAATTTCCTCCTTATAATAGTAACTAAAATGCTTCCTCTACCATTTTAATTGCTTCTTCTGCAGTGAGTTTTCTTATAAACTCATCATCTTTAGACATAAGCCTGTAGTCTCTCCCATAATCACTTATCCAAGGCTTTTCAGGTCCAAACTCTATACAACCACCATTTTCTTCTAACATCTCATCTAATTCTCTTATTGTCATGTTATTTTCCTCCTTATATAATAGTAGTGATTTATCTTATGCTATTATGATACTCTCTTATTCTACAAAAGTCAAGTACTTTAACAAATTTTGTTAAAATTTCCCAAAGTTTTTATACCTGTTGTGACCACAGGAACAAGAATTGTGTTGTATCAGGCTATCTCTGCGTACTGGTCTAACAACGCCACAAGTACATCTACATAAATACCAATGTCGTACTCTCACCCCACCTTGGGTCATATCGTATTCCTTGTTAAGATAAGACAATACAGTCCATGACCCAACTTGTGTACCTACTAGATTATTAATCTTTTCGTTGGATAAGTAACATTTTCCCATTGTTAGCAACCTCCTTCCAATTGTCTAGACCGCATATGAGCTTCCCCAGCCTTTTTGCCTGAGAGATAAGCTTCTATGTCGCTTCCGTGATTTTTCATCCCACCCTTGTAAGTTCCTGTGGTTATGCTATTAAGTTCGTCTATGACTTCTTGGGGTGTTACAATCATGAGTGCTCTACATTGTTCATCCAATACTTTCTTAACACCTGCACAGAAGCCTGATACAAAAGCATTGAATACACCTTTGCCAGTGCCTGTTAGCGTTCTGGTTTTACGTTCTTCTTTCTGTCCACCTCGTCGAGCTGTCTTATAAGCGTATTCAAATACTCTCTTACAAACTTCAGCGTCTGTTTTATACCCTATGAAGTTTACTCTGTTTCCTACCATTAACACCTTACATCTAAAGTTTTCAGACAGTATACTAGCCAGCGTCACTCTGTACCCATTATTATTGGGATGTTCGCAACGAACTACAACTATGTCTTCTCTTTCATCATCCTTCAGCTTGCTCATATCTAGATTGTATTCTGCAATCAGTTTCTGAGCCTTGGCCATAGCCGACTGGGCTTCCTCTTGGCTTGGGTTATTTCCAGCCAGAGATAACAATTTCTCCACTTTCTTCATCAATGCTTCCTTGTTCATGTCTCTCTCCTTTTCACTTAACATACTACAATTCTTGTTTTCATTCCCAGCTTACAAAGTTCGTTCTGTCTTTCCTTAGCTTCAGCGTGTGTGTTGTAAGTCTGTATTCCTCTTTTCCAAACTTTTCCTACTTTTATATCTATTCTTAACATATTACTTCAGACGGTACTTTTAAGGGTCAGGAGGGGATTTATTCATCCCTCTCCTGTTCATCTATCCACTCTCGAGCTTCCTTGTCTGAAGGGAATTCTATATAGGATTTTCCAATATATATTCTCACTCCCGACTGAGTGTGGATAAGATTGAACCCTTTGTAGTTGTCCATCTTTTCCTCCTTTCTCAACTTATGAATCAATCATACTCTCCTTTCAACAAAATTACAACCCCTTTTTACAAAAAAGTTTGGAAAATTTTGTAAGAATTCACGAAATAGTGTATTTTACATTGGTTCTCATAAGAATAATTTTTACGTGAACTAAAAATCGGTCTAAAAATCGGCTTTTTTCTTCCAATAAAATTGATAAATCACGACGATTTTTATTTTCAAAAATCGGCTTTTTTCACAAGTTCAAATCTAAAAATCGGCTTCAATAAAAATGAGATACGCTTGAATAAGAGACACAATTTTCCACGATTTTTGAAGGTGTAAAAGCCGATTTTTAAGGGTCTATTTTACGCTAAGGAGAAAAATAAAAAATTCGGAAAATTAAAAATCGGGCGAAAATAAAAAATCGGAAAAATAGCGTAAAAAATCGGCTTTTTCGAGTATAATTTTTTCCAATAAACTTGATAAATTGCGCCGAATTCTATTCTTAAAAATCGGCTTTTTCGAGACACTTTTCCCAGGGGAAGCCGATTTTTAGGTCGTTGGTACCAGTCTCGCAATTATGAGTAAATAGTCATAATCTTTCAAACTACATTTTCACCGATTTTTTTCGCTTATATTATATATATATAAAACTTATACTATATATTATTATAC
>ERZ1026880.158-NODE-158-length-39251-cov-281.919660_pt1 | contig 39251 bp, 65 predicted proteins | sample MGYA00380170_ERZ1026880 | MGnify/ENA primary metagenome ERZ1026880 (study PRJEB33269, sample SAMEA4719806) | human gut metagenome | biome: human-associated habitat; feature: organic feature; material: feces | place: Cameroon | collected 2013-10 ...
AACAAGGATATACCAAGTATGACGGTGAAGATTATATTAAGCCGCAGTATAAAGAAGAATGTTTAAATAGACTGATATCATCTATAAGTTTAAAAGACTTCATACAGAAGCATCTAGGTGGAGAATTTAAGTGTATGAATGGCAATTATATTGGTAGGTGTGTTTTACATGGTGGAGATAACAAAGGGGCTTTAGTTATAAATGATGAAAAAGGTATTTACACTTGCTTTACACATTGTGGAACTGGTAATTTAATATCGGTTGCTAAAAAGGTTTATGGAATTACTAATTTTTCTAAAGTGGCGTTTATGTTAGCGCAAGAATATAATTTAAGTATTCCAGAAGAGTGGATTAGGAGGGTTTAAGATGGTATTAGCATTCAATAAAGATGTATTTGGATTACCTATAGCGATAGCGGATTCGCAAAGAGCTTTGGGTAGATTGATGAATATAAACCATAATATGATATCAAGACAAATAAAGAGTAATAAAAGAAATAAAAGAAGCAACTTGAAATTTATAGAATTTAAAGAAGAAAAACAGAAAAGACCTAGAATAAAAAGGAATATTTGTTATGCAGTGTATGATTGCAATGTAAAGGGTGAGCCTATTATACAACTGTTTGATACTATAAAAGAAACATCAGCGTTTTTAGGTTGTTGGGATAGCTCAACAAAGAATTTAATTGGTAAAGATGTTAAAAATAGGCAAGGGTATAAGGTTGCAAAAATAATTTTAGAAGATGAATAAATAACTATTGACAATATAATTAAGTATGTTATAATTAAGTTGTAAATAAATTTTGGGGGTTGAACATGAATAGAGAATCAAAATTAATTCAAATTGCCAACTATTATGGCAAAGAACCACAGTTAAGACAAACACAAGAAGAGTTAGCAGAACTAATACTTGCTATATCTAAGACAGTAAGAAACGACTTGCATTTTCAAGAGAACTTCATTGAAGAGATTGCAGATGTAGAGGTAATGCTAGAGCAACTAAAACTATTTATGACAGATTCAGAATTAAATCATTTAGAGTTTATCAAAGAAACTAAGATAGTAAGGCAACTCGAAAGAATTGAGAGAGAAAAAGCAAGAAAGATAAGTCAATATGAAATGGAAAAGTTTTGGGAGGAGAAATAAATGTCAATTAGAAAAGTAAGCATCAATTATTTAGTAGGAGAAAACGGATTTTATTTCCAAGATGGTGATTTTGTAATCTTAAATACTGGAATGTCAGAGATAAAAGGGAGAATCCTAGAAATACACGATTATAGAATTAAGATGGAAGATGAAGAAGGGGAAATAGTAGTTCCTATAGAGAGAATCGAAAGTATTAAGTTATGGGAGGGTAAGTAATGGACTTAGCTAGTGTTATAAAACAACAATATGCTATAAATGAGAGAAAAGGACATAAGGAAACCTTGTTAAAAGGTAAGAAAGAATTATTAAAAGAGAAAGATGTTAAGAGGTGGTAAGATGTTAAAAGTTGGGGATAAGGTGAAAGTAAGAGAAGGTTTAGAAAATGTAACAACACCAGTTATAGTTAGAGAAAGTATGATAAAGTTAGAAGGGAAAGAAGTAAAGATTTTGTGGGTTAGAGTTAACGCTGTCGATGGAGTTGCTCGTTATAAAGTAAAAGAAGATTTAGGCGGTTGGTATTGGACAGAAGAAATGTTTGAAAAAATCGAAGAAAAGGAGAGTGACAATATGAAAGAATTAACTTTTAGAGAAGTAATCGCTAATATAAAAGAGGGAGAAGTTTGGGAAAGAGTAGATGACGAATATATATCAAATAGGATAGAATTAAAAAACGGTCAGCTTAATCAATATAATTTTTGGAACGGGAAAATGGATTTAACTTTAAAAGAAGCGGGGTTAATCTTGGATAAAACTCTTTATAAGCTTAAAAGACCACAATACACATTCCAAGAAGCGTTTAAAGCGTTTGAAGAAGGGAAAGAAATAGAGAGCTGTGAGAGTGGATATATATATAACACAACGGAAGAAAATGTAGAAGATAAAATATTTTATGGGTATGAAATCCAAGGAAAGTGGTATATAAACGACTAACAATTTACACCTCGAAAGAGGTGTATTTTTATTGTGTAAATATGGTATAATATAGATAGAAAGCGAGGTGTAGAGGTATGAAAAGACCAATGGGAAAACCTAGAATTTTCAAAACAGAAGAAGAGTTTTATAATGCTATAATAGATTATTTTGAATATTGTGAAGAAACGGAGAGGTTTCCTAATATAGCAGGAGCAGTAGTTCATATGGGAATAGGTAGAACAACCTTTTATGAATATGAAGCAAAATATCCGAACACTTTTAAATTGTTTCAAGATATTTTAGAAGATAATGTACTTCAAAGTAGAGATACAACAACAAAAATTTTCTATCTTAAAAATAAATTTGGTTATAGAGATAGAATTGAAACAGAAAACACTAATATAAACAACAACACTAATAAAAACATTGATTTCAGTCATTTATCTAAAGAAGATATAAAGGAGTTGTTAAGAAATGAATCTTAGACAACAACTTCAATGTGAATTAGCGAGGCGTGAATTTTGGGAGTATTGCAAACTGTTATATCCTAGCTTTTATAAAGAAGAAAGAGGGTATTTGAAAGAACTTTGTAATGCTCTCGAAAACTTTTATTATAATGATGACGAATATATGATTATAAATGCACCACCAAGACATGGAAAGTCATTTACTGCGGGTAATTTTGTGGAATGGGTATTAGGACAAGATGCTACATTTAAAATTATGACGGGTTCATACAATGAAGATTTATCTAAGACTTTCAGCAAAAAAGTTAGAACTACTATAGAAACTGAAAAGGTTGGAGAAACTTTTGTATATAGTGATATCTTTCCTAATACTAAAATCAAATATGGTAGTGCAGAAGCTAAGAAGTGGCAAACTGATGCGAGTTCACAGATAAATTACTTGGCAACATCACCAACAGGAACTGCAACTGGATTTGGTGCTAATATGGAGGTTATAGACGACCTTATAAAGTCAGATGAAGAAGCAAACAACGAAACTGTTTTAGAAAAACATTGGGATTGGTTCGTTAATACAATGCTATCAAGAAGAGAGGGTAAAAAGAAAGTCCTTATCATAATGACTAGATGGAGAACTAAGGACTTAGCGGGGCGTATAATTGATATGTTAGAAGAGGAAGGGGCAAAATACACTCATATAAACTTTAAGGCTAAGAATGGCGATAAAATGCTATGTGAAGATATATTTAGTTTAAAAGACTATAACAAAGCTATGAAGATAATGAGTGAAGATACTTTTAAGGCTAACTATCAGCAGGAGCCTATGGATTTAAAAGGTGCTTTATATCAATACTTCTTAGAATATGATGAAATTCCTAAGGATATAAGAGCAATAGAGAATTACACAGATACTGCTGACGAGGGTGCTGATAGCCTTTGTAGTATAAATTACGCAGTAGGACAAGACGGAAACGCTTATATACTAGATGTGTTGTTTACTAAAGAATCAATGGAAACTACAGAAAAGAAATGTGCTGAAATGATCACTAAGGATAATGTTAATTTTGCTAGAATAGAAAGTAATAATGGTGGTCGTGGATTTAGTAGAAACGTTGAGAGAATTGCTAAAACAGAGTACAATAATAGTATAACTATTTTTAAACCATTCCACCAAAGCGCTAATAAGGTTGCAAGGATATTAACAGGTAGTACAGGTGTAATGAGAAATGTTTATTTCCCTAAAGGTTGGAAACTTATGTGGCGAGAGTTTTACGAAGAGTTACAAGGGTATCAGAGAGAAGGGAAGAATAAACACGATAAAATGGTGTATTGTCGTGTATAAACTTGGTTAATTGCTGGAAAGCTAAGGGTGAAAACCTATGCCAATCAGCACCGATGATTATTGACAAAGCATCGTCGTGCATAGTATAATATGTATGAGGTGATTTTATGAAGATAAATTTTGATTTAGAATTAATTTTAAAAATGATTAATGAAGAAGGGAAAATGCTTAAAGATATCCAAGTGTATTATAATTGCAGCCGTGGACAATTAAGTTGGTTTTTAAGAAAACACAATTTAAACTTCAAAAACAATTCGAACGCTAGGAAAAATCAAAGTCGTTTAATGCAAGGCTCTATGAATCCTACTAAAGGTAAAAAAAGATGTGAAGAAGAAATGCAAGGGATAGCGAAAGCAAACAGATTAAAAGCTGAAAAAGAGTGGGATATCAAATTTAAAAACGGGATAACCTATCAACAATATTGTAGGATATGCAGAGGTAGAGCGTATAGTGATATGGATAGAAAAAGCAAGAAAAACAAAATGGAAATAGACCATATTTTCTCTTTAAAGGATTGTTGGGAGAATAAAATACACCCTAAATATGCAAGCCATAAAAATAATTTAAGATTAATTCCTTCAAAGGAAAATTTATCAAAAGGAAAGAAAAGTTTAATTGATTTAGAAGAATTTTTGTCAATAATAGGTGGTCAGAGACTATCGAAAGCACAGTTTGACTGGAAGCGAGTAGAGTAGGATTCAAGCGAATTCGAAAAGCCAAGATATCTGTAAAGATATAAGATATAGTCCGACACTCTAAGAAATTAGAGAGAGGTTTAGCGAACCTCAAAACAGAAAGGATGCACCCGATACGGTAACAGGAGTATATGAAACTTTAGAAAAGAGGTATAAAAAGAAACGTAGCTTTAGTGCGAATAGAATTTTTTAGGAGGTATTAAGATGAATAAAGACATGGTAAACCACCCAAGCCATTACAACAAAGGCAAATATGAGGTTATAGATATTATAGAGGACTGGGGACTTGGTTTTTCTTTAGGCAACGCTATAAAATACATTGCTAGATGCGAACACAAAGGGAATAAAAAGCAAGATTTAGAGAAGGCTATATTTTATTTAAAAAGAGAGCTAGAAAAGGAGAATAGTGATGAAAAATAATTTAACTTTAGATTTAAGTGATTTTGAAACAAGTTTAAAAATGGAATTAACATTAACATCTAATTTAAAAGATTTTAATGAACTTGCTAAAGAGTTCGTGAACGGGTTAGAGGTTTGTTTAAAGAATTGTGAAGAAAAAGGAATAAAAGGAAAATTAAATTTTAATCTTATAAAGGAGGAATAAAATGAAAACATTCCAAGACTTTCAAGCTAGTGGGGATAAAGCTTCTTTTATCCTCCAAGCTATACAGGAATTTAAAGGAACGAGTAAATATAATAATGCTATAGAAGCACAAGCATATTATAGAGAAGAGAACACAAAGATTAAAAACCGTCTTAAATGGCTTTATGATAGTTTAGGGAGACAAGTAGTAGATAAGTTTAAGGCTAATAATAAAATCGCTAATACGCTATTTCCTAAGATAATTAAGCAAGAAGTTAGTTATCTATTAGCAAACGGGCTTATGACAGAGGAAAAAGTCAAAGAAGGTTTAGGGAAGAAATTCGATATTAAACTTAAAAGATGCGGAACTGCTGCGCTTGTTGACGGTGTGGGTTGGGGCTATTGTTTTATTAACTCTAAAGGACAATTTGATATTGATATATGGAGAGGAACTGAATTTATACCGCTAGAAGATGAAAGAACTGGTCAAGTTAGAGCAGGAATAAGATTTTGGCAAATAGATACAGATAAACCTATGTGGATAGAACTGTATGAAGAAGATGGAAAGACAGAGTATAAGTGTGATAAGAACAAGATAGAAATAACAGAATCTAAGAAGAATTACATTATCAAGACCGTTAAAGACGCTATAGAGGAGAGAGAAGTAGGGCAAGAAGGGTTTAGTAGACTTCCGATATTCCCTTTATATGCAAATGATATAAGGACATCTAGATTTACATTTGCTTTGAAACAAAAAATCGACTTATACGATATTGTTTATTCAGATTTCTCTAATAACTTTGAAGATAATGAAGATATTTACTGGGCTTTAAAAAACTATAATGGAGAAGCGGGAGATTTTTTAAGTGATTTAAAGCAGTATAAAATGATAAACGTTGACGAAGATGGTGACGCAACTCCTCATACTATAGAAGTCCCGTACCAAGCTAGAGAAACTATTTTAAATATGCTAAATAAATCTATTTATTCCGATGCCATGGGACTTGATACCTCTGTATTAGCGGGTGGTAGCTTAACCAACGTTGCTATAAAAGCAAATATGATGGATTTAGATTTAAAGACAGATGAGTTCGAAACTGGTTGCTTAGATTTTTGTGACAATATAATCCAATTATATTTAGAATACATCAAAAAACCTAATGAGAAATATTCTATTAATTTCGTTAGAAATAGGTTAGTAGATGAAACAGAAGTAATTAATAATATAATTAATTCTGTGAGTGCTTCTATAATGAGTTTAGATACCGCCCTAAGAAGTCACCCTATGATAGATGATGTTAAGTTAGAAAAGCAACTAATAGATGAGGAAATTGCAGATAAATTTAAGTTAGAAGAGCCAAAGGAAGAGGTAGTGTAATGCTATCTCTTTTCTTGTATAATTAAAGAGAGGTGATATTATGGATAAAGCACATAAAGAAACTGATAAAATCCTTGCTAAGCTAGAAAAGAATATTGAGGAATTATATTCTGATGCTTTAAGAGAATTAAGAGGTAAATTAAATACTCTTATAAGTCGAATAGACACCACCAAAGAACCACAACAGATATATAATCAATTACAACAGAAAAAGCGTTTAGAAGCCATTATAAGAGAAATGTCACTAGTTGTTAATAATGCCAATAAGGTCGCTATGGATATCATGAACGATGATATGATAGATATTTATTCTTTAAATTATAACTGGGGTGCTTATGAGGTAGAAAAAGCAGTTGCTAAAGATATAGGATATACTCTTTATAATAGAAACGCTATTAAGTTGTTATTAAAAGAAGAAGTAAATCCGTTTACTTTGATGGCTATTGATGATTTAACAGATAAGACTGCTTTGTATAAGGAATTAAAGAAAGCGCTTGCTAGTGGACTTTTACAGGGAGAAAGTATGCAAAAGATAGCTTCAAGAATTAAAAAGATAACTGAAAAGAACTATAATGATTCTCTTAGAATTGCTAGAACCGAAACGACTAGAATAGAAAATGTAGGTAGATTAGACAGTTATAAGTTTGCAGAAAAACAAGGATTAAAGATTCAAAAATCATGGTTGGCTACAATGGATAAGAGGACGAGAGAAACGCATCAGAGAGTTAATGGCGAGATAGTTGACTTGGATAAGCCTTTTAGTAATGGTTTAATGTACCCGGGCGACCCAAACGGTGGAGCAAGTGAAGTAATCCGTTGTAGATGTACTATGACTACTGAATTTATAGGTTTCGAAAAAGGAGAAAAAGAAAAAGAACTTGATGAAAAACTTAGAAAAATGAGTTTTGAAGAATGGCAAGAAAGGAAGAAAAAGAAATGAAAATAAAGTTTGAAAATAACGCCAACGTATTTAAACAAGAAATGGGGAATAGAGGGAATAAAATCGCTATAGCTTTAGGGACGAAAATAGTTTCGGTTTGGCAAAAGATAATCACTGCTAAAAAAGTTGTTGATACTGGAAGGTTTAGAAACAGTACACAATGGTATGCAGATAAGAATAAAGTAGTGATAGGTTCACCGCTTTCGTATTCGATTTTTCTTGAAAATGGGACGAGCAGACAACCCGCAAGACCAACGCTTAAACCCGCTATAATGGATTATAGAGAAGATTACGAAAAGTTAATTGAACAAATATTAAAAGATTGACAATGATAGTTAAGTTTGCTATAATATAATTGGACATGATAATTCTCCTTTGATAAATTATACTCACCCTAAGACGAGAGGAAAAAATCCTCTCTTTTTTTATTTTATTGTTGACAATATAATTAAGTATGTTATAATTTAAGTATAGTAAAAGTTTGGAGGTTTTAATTATGAAATGGAATTATAGAAAATTTTTAAGAAATATGTTTTTTACAGTTGTAGCACCAATATTAGTTGTTACTATAGCGTTTATAGGTGCTTTTATAGCTGATTGGTTTTATAATTTACCTAATTGGTTTGGATTTTAGGAAGAGGAGCAATCCTCTTCTTTTTTTGTTTTAATCGCATAAAAAAAAGAGAAGGTCAACCCTCCTCTAATAAACAAATATAATATTTCCTTCTATGCTGAATCTCATTCTTTTCCTTTGTAGCTCCTTACATATTTTAATTCTCTCCTTAAATCCATTATAAGGAATAGCTTCACATATAAATCTACCCATGATAATACCTCCTAAGAATATTTATAAGTTAATTATACACTTACTTAATTATTTTGTCAATAAATAAAAAAATACTTTACAAGTGTGTACTCACTATGTTATTATTGTCTTGCGAGGTGATAATATGAAAAATCGTAAGAGAAGTAAACAAGTTAAATTCTATCTTACTGAAAAAGAGAAAAAAGCGTTTGATAATTGGAGAGGTGAAAAACCTATTCATATCGCTATAATGGAAATAGTTAATGGTAAATAAGGAGGATATTAAAATGCAAAACACTAAAAAAGTTTTTTCAATTAATGATGTTAAGAATAAAAAGAGCAACGTTTCTCTTATACAATTTCCGGAGGTTAAGTATTTAAAAGATGGCGGAACAGTTCCAATAAAGACAATGGCAAATTTAGAATATTTGTTAAATCATTATGGAATAAATCCAGTTATGAATAAGATAACTCATGAATTAACTTTACAAATGGAAGGCAGAAAGTTTAAAAAAAGAGGTGAGATGCTGACATTTGTATATGATTTACAAGTGAAAGAAGGTTTAAATCTTAATAGGGCGGTATGCGACGAATATTTAATTGATATAGCTAACAGAAAAGAAATAAATCCCTTTGTAGATATGTTGAAGAAGTATAGAAATGATAATCACGATATAGTGCTTGATGTGTTTGAAAAGTGTTTAACGCTTCAAGATGATGCTTTAGAAGATGCAGAGTATTATTTCACTTTGTTTTATAAATGGCTTCTAAATGTTGTTAAAATGGCTCACAATGAGCTAGAAAACCGTTATAGTTCTAATGGAGTACTAACACTTCAAGGGGAACAGGGATGCCGTAAATCAACGTTTGCACGTAAATTAATGCCGCTTAATGACTTGTTCAAAGATGGAGTATCTTTAGACCCTGATAAAACTGATAGCGTGATTCAAAATACTAAATATATTCTTGTTGAGTTAGCAGAATTAGATACAACTTTAAAAGCTGACCAAGGTAAAATTAAGCAGTTTTTAACTAATACAACTGATGAATATAGAGTTCCGTTTGGACGTGTAGCTGAAATATATCCAAGGCTAACAAGTTATATCGCTAATGTTAATAAAAAAGATTTCTTAAAAGATGAAACAGGTTCAAGAAGGTTTTGGGTAATTCCTGTTAAATCTTGTAATATAGAAGAGTTTGACAATTTCAATATGTTTGAGTTTTGGGGCGCAGTATACGATATGTGGTTGACTAATTATAGTATCGATTGGTTGACCAAAGAGGAAGAAGCGAAACAAAAAATAATTAATAGACAATTTAATGCTCAAACAGATATATCAATCATATTAGATGATAAAGTAGACTGGGAAAGTAACGACTTGAGAGTGTACAAGCTTACAGAAATAGCTGAAAAGCTTAATATAAAAGAAAAGAAAGCACTTGCTAATGAGCTTATGAGAAGAGGAATACCTAACCAACCATATAAAGTTGATGGTAAATCAATTCGTGGTTACAAAATACCATTTATAAGAGATTACTGGGAATAAATTAAGGCAGTATTTTTACTGTCTTTTTTTTATTTTCAATTACTACATTTTCGGATTCAGTTACTACATTTTTATGTAGCAATACTACATTTTTACTACATTTTGCGGTTACATTTTTGTAGTTTACTACATTTTTAATGATAAAACTTATTGATAAACTGTTAAAACTCATTCATATATTATTAATTACTTTACTACATTTTTAGGGTTACTACATTTTTTACTACACTTTTACTACATTTTTGTAACCCCTTCAAACCGTTGGTATCACTAGCTTTATATATATTTACTACATTTACTACATTTATTTTCAAGAGTTTATTTATAATAATAAATTATATATATATTTTTTTATAAATATTTGCTATATAGAAATTAGTGTAGTTTTTGTAGTAAATGTAGTAACTTAGATTTTTATTTTGTTACAAGGGGAGAGTGAAGGAGGTTTCCTCCTCACGAAAATTCTTGACAACCAAACCTATTTTTGATATAATATAAGTACAAAAATACCTCCAAACGATAAAGTGTTTTGCAAAAGGGCGTTCTAATTAAGAACGTCTTTTTTATGCACTTTACAAATTCATAACGTATTTGATATAATTAAATTATCCTAAGAGCTTACAACTCTATAAAAACGTAAAGGAGGAATATAAATGGATTTAAAAGCAATATTAAAAAGGTGTGGATTAGAAGGTGAGTTAGTGGACACCATAGCAGACACTATAAAAGCAGAGATCCCTAAGGAGTTCGTTTCTAAGCAACAATACAATAAGAAAGTTGGTGCTATAGATGAACTTAATAACACTATTGCAGATTTAGAAGCTAAGATTGAGAACTCAAATACTGACGAGTATAAGAGTAAATATGAAGCTTTACAAAGCGAGATTGAAACATATAAAACCAACGAAGAAAATAAAAAGATTGCACAAGAAAAGTTTAATTTGTGTATAGAAGGTTTAAAAAACGAAAACTTCATGGAAGATATAACAGAGTTGTTAACTAAAGATATAGATTTAGAAACTTTGGAAATAGAAGATGGAAAAATAAAAGATTGGGATAACATAGTAAAGCCTATAAAGGAAAAGTATCCTAACTTTATAAAGCAAGAAGGTGTGAAAGGTATAGGTTCAGTACAACCACCAAGACAAGCACAAACACACTTTACAATGGAACAAATAAATAACATGACTACAGAAGAGATTAACGCTAATTGGGATTCAATAAGCGCTAGTTTACAAAAATAATTAAAAGAAAGAAGGTAAGTAGATGGCAGTAACAAGTTTTATACCTAAGTTATGGAGTGCTAGATTGTTAGCGCATTTAGACAAAGCTCATGTAGTTGCTAACTTAGTAAATAGGGATTATGAGGGCGAAATAAAAGCATATGGAGATACAGTTAAGATTAACCAAATAGGTGCTATAACTGTAAAGGAATATACAGAAAATAGCGATATAGATGCACCAGAAGAATTATCAACAACTGAAAAAGTGCTTGAAATCAACAAGCAAAAATATTTCAATTTCCAAATTGATGATGTTGATGCGGCGCAAATTAGAACTCCATTAATGGATGCAGCAATGCAAAGAGCAGCGTACGCTTTAGCTGATGAAACAGAAAAAATACTTTTAAAAGAAATGGATACAAACGCAACTTCCAAGTTAATACCAACTGCGACACTAGATAAAACAAATATCTACGAAGAGTTAATTAAAGTTAAAGTTAAATTAGATGAGAAAAACGTTCCAACAATAGGAAGATTCTTAATAATTCCACCTGATGTACACGGCTTATTATTAGCAGCAGACTTAATTGTTGGTACTGGTGGTGCTATGGCAGAATCAATCACTAAAAATGGTTTTGTAGGAACTATCTTAGGGTTTGATGTTTATCTATCAAACAACATGGGAAGCTTAACTAACGGTACTGGTGCTATAGCGGGTGTTAAAATGGCTTGTACATTCGCGGAACAAATAGTACAAACAGAAGCTTATAGAATGGAAAAGAGGTTTGCTGATGCAGTCAAAGGGCTTAATGTCTTTGGTTGTAAAGTAATTTACCCAGATGCTTTAGTTTGTTTAAAAAAAACAAACCCCTAACCTAGCCCTTGCTTCTTTGAGTGAAGAAAAGCCGAAGAAAAGAACTAGAAGGGCAAAGCAAGACACGGAATAGGACGACAAAATATTGTCGTCTTTTTCTTTTATATGATATAATTTAGATAGAAAGGAAGTGAAGAAATGGCATTTAAAAAGATACCTTTAACTATTGATACTATGATAAGAAATCCAGTACCGGTTGAGGGGATAAATCAAGAGGATAATGTAGAATTAAATATAGTTGTAACTGAAAATAAGACACCTAAAGACCTATCCAGTCAGACTATAAAGGTTTATGTTAGGCGTATAGATGGGACTTTAGTAGAACAAACTAACCAAATAACTCTAACTAATGCGAGAAAAGGTGAAGTTACTGTTAAACTTAAAAATAGTGCTTTCAATAAAGAGGGCTACGCATTATTTCAATTAGATGTTTCTGATTCTATTGGAAGAATAACAAGTTCTTATGCTACTTTTAAGATAGGGAAAGGTTTGGTTAGTGGTGAAGCTATTGCTAACACAAATGAAATTGAAGCTTTAAAAAAGGTTGAAGAATATATAAAAAAAGCTAATCAAGAACTAGAAACTTTTAAACAGACAGTTGCAGAGATAAACGAGAATGAAGCATCAAGAAACGAAGCGGAAAAACTTAGAGTAGCTGCGGAGACTAAAAGAGAAGAAGAATTTAATAAGTTTGAAAGTAAAATAAATGCTAATACAAAAGAGTTAAAGAATGCTAGAACAGCAACAACTGGAGAGAAATTTAATTCTTTGGACGAAAGAATTGATTGTGAAGTTGATAGACTTAATAAGAAGATAGAAGTTTCTTTCCTTCAACAAGAAGATAAAGAAAGTCATACTATAGAGAATACTGTTGAGGGTATGACAACCGACATGGTAATCAAAGGTAGAACGTTAATGAATATGGTCAAACTAGGTAATGTATCAAATGATATTGGTATTTTAGGTAGCACAGTAGCAAGATACTCATATTGTTACAATTTAAAAAATAATATTGATTATACAATTATATTTGAAATTGAAAATAAAACAGATGATAACCAAGTTGCAATATCATTAAATGCAGGAACAATAGGTTCTAGATATAGTGTTCGTAACGGTGTTAATGTTTTAAAAGTTAGAAGTGCTAACGAGTTTAATACTGAAATATGGTTTTACTATCACAGTGACAACGTTGATGGAAGTGGTTCTGTTAAAAACATAATAGTATTAGAAGGAGATTGGACGAACAAACCTATCCCAAAGTATTTCGAAGGTATAAAATCATTCGGAGAGCAAGAGAGTAATAAAATTAGTATTTTAAGTCATGGCAAAAATCTAACGAATTTTGAAAATCTAATAGTTGATATGAATGGAACAACTCATGAATTATTAGATAATGGAATTAAAGTTACAAGTCCATCAGATAATCACCAAGCGTGGTGTTTTAGTATGTTAAAAGTTAATGTTAAAGAAAATACAGACTATTATTGTTCTTTCAAATATAAAACTGTGGCAGATGGTGTAGGATGGATAGCTATTAGAACAACAAGTGATGTTTTAATTAAAGATTTTGGGTTGCGTGAAGGTGCATTTAACTCTGGATATAATAAAGAAATAGTTGTTCAATTCTATGCGAGTTTAGAAACATCAATAATCAATAATACCGTTGAATACTATGATTTTCAAATAGAAGAAGGGACATCAAAAACATCTTATGAACCTTATATAGAAAATAAAAAAGATATTTTAATCAAAGAGCCAATTCATGAAAGTAATTATCTTTATGAAGATAATGGACAAATTAAGGTTTATAAAGAAGCGAAGAAATATATTTTTACTGGAGATGAATTCATTACAAAAGAAAATACATTGATTAACATTACAAGATTCTATATTGACACACAATGTAAAAATAAAGTTAATACAAGAAATATAATTTGTGATAATTTTAATTCAAATGGAACATGGTGGGATAGAGATGAAATAGGTATGTACTGGGACACAATTGTACAAGGAAGATTATGGTTTCACATTTCTAAAACTAAATTTAATGATGTTGAATCTTTTAAAAATTTCTTAAAAGCTAATCCAACAACAATAATTTATGAGTTAGATACGCCAACTGTAGAAGTTGTAGAAGATTTTGTAAATATAGATTTAAAAACATTTAATGAAAAAACTCACGTTAGTTTTGAAAATGCTATAAGTGGTACAAGTAGTTTTAAAGCACCAGTAGATACCACTGCTACTATTGCTAGATTAAATAGAGAGAATAGAGCTTTAGAAGAAGAGAATAGAAGTTTAAGACAAGATTTTGAATCAACTACACTATCATTAACAGATAGTGATTTAGAACTTGTAAAGCAAAATGTAGATATTGACTTTAGACTGATGGAAGTGGAATTTGCTTTAGACATTCCACAATCAACTCTAAGTTCAAATATAAATTTTAAAAAGAAAGGTGAAGTGAAAAGTATGGCAAGAACTCCTTATGCAATGATGAAAATAGTTATCCTAAGTGGAGATTATGACAGAGAGGACTATATTCATAAAGTTGGAAAATACTACGAAAGAGGAAGAATGACTAAAGAAGAGTATGATGAATTAATGAGTTTAATGACAGCGGATGAAGTAATAGGTGGGTAATATGGAAAAGATATTGAATTCTATAAATAATTACTTTTATAAATTTTACGAAAGTGGAAGCTATTCAATAAACACTAACACTATAACGGTAAAAGGTAAATATATAATAGGTCAATATGTAAGAATAGAAGGCAGTACACTAAATGATGGGATATATAAGGTCGCTTTTGTAGATGGTCAAAATATAACACTAGAAAGCCTTACAATGCAAGATGAAGAGTTTGAGGGGATAATATCCTCTCTTGCTATTCCAAGCGATTTAATAAGCCTTAAAGCTAAAATAGAAGCATATGAGAATGAAAATAAACCAAGTGCCATTGTAAGTGAAAGTTTTGGTAATTATTCTTATAGTTTGGCAACTAATGCAAGTGGTCAAGCTTTAACATGGCAAGAAGTATTTTCAAATGAATTAAAACCGTATAGAAAACCAAAATTATTTTGGGATAAAAGAGGGGTGAAAGAAATATGCTAGATGATTATAAAGAAAATCTGATTATAATGGAGAAAAGAACAGTATCTGACGGAATGGGTGGATATGAAACTTCATGGATAGAGGGAGCAACTTTTAAGGGTGCTATAAGTTTAGATAACTCTACTCAAGCAAAGTTAGCGGAACAACAAGGAGTTACATCACTATACACTATAACAGTTGATATAAATGTACCTTTAACTTTTAATGATGTTGTTAAAAGGGGAGATGATTATTTAAGAGTTACAAGTAGACCGGAAGATATGATTACACCTAAACGAGCTAGAGTTCAAAATAAGCAACTTAGTGCAGAGTTGTATGTTTTAGCATAAATATGATAGAATTAGAATAAGGAAAGGAGTTGCGACATGGAAAAATTTACAGAGTATTCAAAGGCGTTGTATAGTTATTTCAATAGCATCATGCCTTCATTTTTAGAGGGAAACGTTCCACAAGGTACGCAATTCCCTTACTTAACTTACAATTTAAGTTATACGCCAAACTATGACGATACTTTAATTCAATTCTCTATATGGGATAAATCGACTTCGTTAAAAACTGTAGCAAGCAAATTAGATTTACTAGGCGAGGATATAAGTAATGGGAAAGTGGTATTTACCTCTAATGGCTCTATACAGTTGTATAAAGGCTCTCCGTTCGGAGAAGTGCTACAAGATGAGGAAGACAATATAAAGCGTTTATATGGCGTTATACAAGCAAGAATATACCTATAAGGAGGGATAAAATGAAATTATTAAATGGATTGACACAAACTACACCTCAGAACTTTCAATTAGATGCTGGAGTTTGGTTGACTGGTGTAGAATGGAGTGGGGTTTCAAACGATGAAACTCTTAAAAGTGCCGTAACCACAGCTATGGAAACACCTTCAAATATAATAGGTGCTACAAGTGGAGGGGGAAATATTTCAATAGTTCCAGAGGTTAGAGATTTAATGGAAGATGTAGACGGAGCTATAGGAATGTATAAGGATTGTTTAGCAATCAATAAAATAGAATGCAAGGCGACTACCAAAATAACAGAAGTGAAAGAAGGCGCTTTATTATTAGCTTTAGGTTGTGCTGATTCTGCTGCGTTTGGTTCAGGCAAAAAAATATCTCTTAGAAACTATTATAAGAGTGAAGATTTCAAAGAGATTACATGGGTTGCTTCTATGAATAAAAGCGAAAGCTATCTAGTTGTAAGGCTTAGAAATGCTATTTCAACTGGTGGTTTAAACTATGAAATAGAAGATAAGGGAAAAGGTAAGTTTGATTTAGAGATAACACCTTGTAACGATTTAGCAAAACCTAATGAATTGCCAATAGAAATTTATTTAGTATAAAGGAGAAACAGGAATGAGATTAAGTGAAATGACTAACGAAGTTTGTATTGAAAAGGTAATTGAAATAACTCCTTATCTTGGAGAGATTATGCAAGATGAAGAGTTAATATCTATCTTCTATGATAGATTAGATATAAGTGAAATGGATGAAAAAGAGGGAAAAATCAAAGGATTGGCTAAAGGTGTAAGTAATTTCACTAAATTAATTCCTATCCTTCTTAAAAAGCATAAAGAAAACATTTATAATGTATTAGCAATTGTAAATGATAAGACGGTCGAAGAGATTAGAAAGCAAAATCCAGTACAAACAATCAAACAATTAAAAGAGTTATGGAGTGATAAAGAACTTCTAAATTTTTAGCAATCCTCAAAACTTTAGGGAGTGGCAAAGTTATTATTTATTTGAGTAACTTCCACTCCCTTTCTTTTAAGGCTATAAACGTAGTTTTAATAGAAAAAGAGAACGAGTACAACCTAGAGTGGACACATAAAAGGCATATAGCCCAATCACTTTGGGTATGTTCCCAATCTTTAAATAGAGATAAAAAGTTTAAGAGTTTTGAGGAATTATACGAAAATATGAAAAATCAAAATGTAAAAGAAGAAGAGAAGAGTGTTGAAGAAATTTGCACAGAAATTTATAACAAATTCAAAGGAGGTGAATAGATGAATTTATTCACTTTAATGGCTGAAATAAGCATTGACAATAAGAACTATAATAGTAAAATAGATGAAAGTGGAAAGAAAACTGAAAGTGTTGCGAGTAGAATGGGAAAAGCTACTAAAGTTGCTGGTGCAGTTATAGCTGGAGGTTTAGGAGTTGCAGCGGGTGCAGCAACGAAAGTTGGTATGGATTTTGAAGCAAGTATGGACCAAGTAGCTGCAACAATGGGGATAGTTGGAGATGCTTCTGATTCTAACTTTAAAAAACTTTCGGATGCCGCCAAACAAATGGGAGCTACAACTAAGTATAGTGCTTCAGAATCAGCTGAAGCGTTGAACTACTTGGCACTTGCAGGATATGATACAGACAAAGCTATAAGTGCATTACCTAAAGTTCTTAACTTGGCAGCGGCGGGAGGAATTGACCTTGCCTATGCTTCTGACTTAGTTACGGATTCTATGTCGGCTTTAGGAATAGAAACAGACCAACTTGAAGGATTCACCGACCAAATGGCTAAAACCTCACAGAAAGCAAATACAAATGTAGCACAATTAGGTGAAGCTATCCTAACGGTTGGAGGAACTGCGAAATCTCTCAAAGGTGGAACAGTAGAATTAAACACTCAACTTGGAATTTTGGCGGATGCAGGTATAAAAGGAGCTGAAGGTGGAACTGCATTAAGAAATATCATACTTTCTTTAGGTTCTCCGACTGACAAAGCTGCTAAACTTATGAAAAAATTAGGTTTAGAAGTTTATGACGCAAGCGGTAATATGAGGGGTACAAATGAAATATTTAAAGATTTAAATAAAATACTTGGGACTATGACAGAACAAGAAAGAACTAAAGTTTTAAGTGAATTATTTAACAAGGTTGATTTAAAGAGTGCTAACGCTTTACTTGCTAATAGTGGGGAGAGGTTTGACGAGTTAAGTGATAAAATTGCTAATTCCCAAGGTGCGGCAGAAGAGATGGCTAAAACTATGAGTGGAAATTTAAAAGGGGCTATGGACAACTTTAAATCAGCTTTAGAAGGTTTAGGGATAGCGGCTTACGAAAAGTTTTCAGAACCACTAACTAATGCGGTTAAATTTGTTACAGATGGTATTAGTTGGCTTGTACAAGCTTTACAAAGCGGAAACTTAGATGGGATATTAGATAACATAGGATTAGCGTTAAGTGTTATAGTAGGTTATTTAGGGGCTATAAAGGGCTATGCTATTGTAAGTGGTATAATTGCATTTGTAAAACCTTTATTTACTGCCTTAACTATGGTAAAGAGTTTTAGTGGTGCTATGGCAATATTAAATGCGGTTTTTATGGCAAACCCAATAGGGATAGTCATAGGGCTTGTAGGTGCTTTAGCAGGTGCGTTTATATACCTGTGGAATACTTCAGAAGGATTTAGGAACTTTTGGATAAACCTATGGGAGAATGTGAAAGAAATAGCTTCTTCGTTTTTAGAATGGATTACTAACGTTTTTGCTACAGATTGGTCAGAAAGATTTGGATTCTTAGGAAGTATATTAGACTTTTTCTTAGAAGATATTAGATTAGGTTGGGAATTTGCTAAAAATACATTTATAAACTTTTTAAACTTCTTTAAAGGTTTATTTACTGGAGATTGGCAGTTAGCTTTTGATTCCTTAAAAAATACGTTTATAGGATTTGGGCAATTTGTTGATGGTAAGTGGCAAAATATAAAAGATGCATTCAAAGGATTTGACGACTGGTTGCAAGGTATATTTACTATAGATTGGTCAGAAAGTTTTGGAGGTTTTGGAGATATAATGAACTCTTTCTTTAGAAATGTTTCTAATATTTGGACAGATATTAAAGGAATATTTAACGGAATAATTGATTTTGTTGCTGGAACTTTTACGGGAAATTGGAGTAGAGCTTGGCAAGGAGTTGTAAATATATTCGGAGGAATAATGGACGGATTAGGTGCAGTAATAAAAGCCCCTTTAAATGCGGTCATAGGACTTGTTAATAGTGCTATAAGTGGACTAAATAGCATAAGTGTAACTATTCCCGATTGGATTCCTATGGTTGGAGGTAAACACTTCGGAGTAAATCTTCCTAAAGTACCATACTTATACAATGGTGGTATAGTAACACAACCAACATTTATGGGTGGATATGTTGCTGGAGATAGTTACAAAGGCAGAGGAAACCAAGCAGAAGCGGTTATACCGTTAGATAAATTAGAAAATTGGATTAAAAGCTTAGCAAACAGACCAGTAGAATTTTATATTGATGGCAAGGAAATGATGAGAACCTTAGCACCGCATCAGAGTGAATTTGATGAATATTCTCGTATGACTTCTTTGGCGTTTAGATAAGAGGGGAGCTTCCTCTCTTTTTTTATTGATTTTAAATGTATTTTGTAGTACAATAAAGATATAATGAATAAGGAGGGATTAATATGTTTAATCTTTTAGAAAAATACAATGTAAGAATAATACAAACAGAAGAAGAAATATGGTTTAGTGCGGAAGATTTAGGAGAATTGTTAGAAATAAAAAATATAAGAGATGCCGTAAGAAAAATTGAGGAAGAAGATAAAATGAAATTCAATAACTCTAATGTAGAAGAAACCTACATTAGAAATTTTGAAAGTAAATTACCTAATAGAGGAACTACATTTCTAACCGAACAAGGTGTATATCAAATAACTTTTAGAAGCAACAAAATAGAAGCACAACAATTCACAAAGTGGGTGTCTAAAGTTGTAAAAGAGATAAGAAGAAATGGCTACTACATCTTAGAAGAACAAGAAAAACAAAAGTGGTTTGAGACTAGAAAGGAAACTAAAGAGGTCAGAAAACAAGAAACTGATATGATAAAAATATTAGTTGAATATGCTAGAGAACAAGGTTCAGAACATCCTGAAAAATATTATATAAGCTATACTAATTTAGCGAATAAAACTCTAGGTATAAAAGCTAATGAAAGAGATAAACTTAATCAATCAGACTTATTGAAATTGAAATCCTTCGAAACTCTTATAACTATTAAAATAGAACAAGGGATAAAAGAGGGGTTACACTATAAAGAAATCTATAAGAAAGTTAAAAACTTTATGGAAATGATTTAAAATTAAGCACTCGAAAGAGTGCTTTTTTCTATGTTATAATATAAAAGAGGTGATAATATGATACAATTTTATTTTAACAATAAAGCGAGTTATGATGATTTTGAACTCTTAACAATGAATAATTTAGAAATGGGAAGAGTTGAGGAAATAGAAGAAGAACAAGAAGTTGAGGGGAATCCGTTCGGAACTCTTATAATTAAAACTGAAAGTTATAGAGATTTAAAACACACTATACCAGTTAGAGTTAAGAGAGAAGGGTGGGAGGTTAAAAGAAGATTAATTGAAAACTGGCTATCTAATATTGAAGATAATAGATTGATACTTTCTGATAATGATAATATTTGCTCTAAAGTTAAAAAGGTAAGCATAGGCAATTATAGTAGAAATGGGAATGTTGCCATAGAGTTTGAAATTACTTTTCTATGCGAACCGTTCTATTTTGATACAAACGATATAATTCAAGAGTGGAACATTAACACTTCTTTAATGTGTGATTCTGATATTGATACTTTGCCAATTATAGAATTAAACTCACGCGGTGCAACACAAATCACTATAAATGATGAAACTTTAAGTTTTACACATACTGGAGATGTGATTATAGATAGTATGAGAAATATTTTTAATAAAGAAAATATGCAAGTAATAACGAGTACAGGGGATTTGCCTATTATAAAAAGAGGTAAAAATACTCTTAGTGGTAGTGGTTTTACTACTCTTAAAATAAATACTAGAAATAGATATAGGGGGTAATTATGGGAAGTAGATTACATTCAAGAACTGCAACAAGGTCAGAAGTTATTTCTACTAACGGAATTGCTTTTTTAGATGAAATTCTTATAAATGCGACTATAACACAAACAGAAGATGACTTTTATGCTGAAATAGTTTTAGCGGTTAAAAAAGATGAAAGCTTAAAATACATTTATGACAACTTAATAGAAGAAGCTATTATTACACTAGAAGATGAATACGGGGACGAGTTCTTTAGAATAAGCAATATAAGGAAAGATAAAAGAACCATTACTATATTCGCAAGACAGATTACAATAGCTGACCAGTTAACATTATTTTTAAAGGATTGTAGACCGGAAAATATGAATGGTCAAGCAACTTTAAGTAAGCTTTTGAATGATGCTACAGGACGTAACAAGGAGTTTTTCTTAGTTTCTGATATATCTAACACTAATACTGCTTATTATCAAAACATGAGCCTTTATAACGCTTTGTTTGGTGCTGATAATGCTTTTATAGTCAGATGGGGTGGAGAAGTCTACAGAAGGCAATATAACTGTAAAATTAATACTAGAGTAGGACAAGATAAAGGGGTTCAAATCAAATCGAGAAAGAATTTAACAGGGTTTGAAATTAAATCGAATGTTGATGACCTTTGCACTAGGATAGTTCCGCGTGGGTTTGATGGGATAGAAGCTCCTATTGTAGAAAGTGAATTAATTAATAATTATAGTAGTGTTTACACCAAAGTTATGGAATTTTCAGATATAAAGGTTAAAAATGAAAATAATCCCGATGAAGGTTTTGACACTTTAGCACAAGCTCAACAAGCTTTACAAGAAAGAGCTAGAACTCAATTTACTTTATTTAATATAGATAAATTACAAGCAACTTATAATATAAACTTTATAGAATTATCTAAAACGGAACAATATAAAGATTACAGTCAAGCGGAAAGTGTTGAGATAGGTGATACAGTAGAAGTTATAGAGGATACTTACGGAACTAAAATAAAAGCTAGATGTATTAAAAGAGTTTATTCTGTAACTATGAAAAAGAGATTGAGTACAGAACTATCCAACGTTAAAAAAGAAAGTAGACCTATTTCAGTTAATGATATAATCGCGGAGTTAGAAAAGGAATTACAAACTAAGCCTAATGCAAATTTAAGCGACTATATAAATAGTATGATTAATGCAGGATTAAAGGATTCTTATGTGGTTTTAAAGCCTAATGAATTACTTATAATGGATAATAAAGATATTAATAAAGCGGTTAACGTTACCCGTTATAATAAAAATGGCTTAGGTTTTTCTACAACTGGCTATTATGGAAAATATGAATATGGTTTTACTATAGATGGAAAAATAAACGCTTCATTAATAACAACAGGACTATTAGCAGGGCAATATATAGATGCTAAAAACCTAACTGTAACAAATGAACAAGGTGAAATTACAATGCGAGTTACTGGTGGCGGTGATGTTTATTTAAATGTTAAAGAATTAAAAATTAATTCTAAAGATATAACAACAAGCGATTCATTAACCTCTGAAATAGACAAATTAAAAGAATACTTAGAAGGGGCTTACAAAGACGGTATTATAGATGAAACTGAAAAGAAAATACTTGAGGAGCAATTAAAAGATTTAGAAAAAGAAAAAGAAAGTGTTTTAGGTGAAATAGATAAGATTTTAAATTCTGAAAATTTAAATGATACTATCGAAAAAGTAAATTTAAACAATGCTAAAAAAGAGTATGTAAATGCGTTTTATGATTTGATAAACAGTATAAGGCAATTAATAGGGTTAGAACCTTTAGAAAAACCAACGATTCCTGATGTAACTTTAGATAAAAATATAAGAATACATTTTCCGCACTTTCAACCTAAAGTTGCGCCGGCTTATCCGGATTTATCTCTTATACAAAATCACAATGGAGAGATTTATCTCATAGATGGTGGCGAAAAAAAGAGCGCAAAACTTGTTGAGGATTATTTAATAAGAAACAATATAAATAAAATTGACAAGGTTTTTATAACTCATTCTCACAGTGACCACATTGAAGGAATACCATATTTGATTGAGAAATTCGGTTGTAAACAATTATACTGCAAAACTCCAAATTGGAGTTTAATGCCTACTATAGAAATAAAGCAATGGAAAACTAAAGAGTTGCACGAATTAATGTTGCAAACCGCTAGAGATATAGGGGCAGAAATAATCGAATTAGATTCAGATAGAAAGATTCAATTAACTAACAAAAGTGATATTTTAGTTTATAATAGCCGAAACACAAATTATACTAATTATAATAATATCTCGCTTGGTTTTATGTTTAGATATTATTATGATTCTTATAATGCGATAAGATATTTTATACAAGGTGATATGTCTTATGTTTCAGAGGAATTTGTCGGTGGTCAAAATGTTGGGAAAATAGATATTTTAAAAATGGGGCATCACGGAAACACTTCGAGTAATGGAGAAACTTGGTTAGGACATTTAAGACCTAACATCTCAGTGGCGACAATAGGATACCCTCCTGGAAATCAAGTGAAACTCAATACAATGCGCTGTATGTTCGTTGGTTCAAAAGTTTATTTACCTAATGATAATCCAAATTTTATAAGTTTTGAAATTGACAAAAATAACGGGAATATATCAACAAGTGGTATAGCGCATAAATTTATAAACGAGTGGTATCAAAGAGATAATGGGGATTGGTATTATTTTAAATACAATGGCGAGTTCGCTTTAAATGAAAAATTAATAATAAACAATAGAAGATATAATTTCAATAGTGATGGATTGTGTACAAATCCGAAAGGGGAGGAAATTTAAATGGCGACAAGTTTATTTGATAATTACAAGCAAAAACTAACCAAGCTACAAAAAGAAAAACAAAACGCGATTGCGGTTATAACTAATAATAAAGATTTGGTTGTCTATGAAGAATTGAATTCTAAATTCAATCTTCAAAACGACAAAATCGGCTTAGAAGTTTCTAAACTGTGGCAAGGTGTTAACAATGTAGAGGAAAATACGATTTCAAAAATAGAAATATTAAATGATAAAATAACTTTGGAATCGGAAAGAAAAGTGGAAGGGAGTCCAATAGTAAACGGCGCTTTTGAAAGTGAAAACACGTTTGGGTGGAATGTCGGAGGGACAAATATATCAATAACAACTAATTATACTTATTTAGGTAAAAGAAATATAAATTATATAAATGTTACACCAACATCAATTAATGGTAATTCTAGTTGGAGTAATAGATTCTCTATTTTACCATCAACCGAGTATACTTTATCAGGATTATTTTTTACAGGAACATCTACAAGATTAGGAATAAAAGTTAAATTCTCTAACTCTATAAAAGAAGGTAATGACTTCGAAAAAGAAGGGAAATTTGATGAAGAAATAAACTTAGGAAATTGGATTTCAGAAGATGATTCATTTATACCTAAACATTTTACATTTATTACGCCCGCTAATGCTAAAAGTGCATTTTTAGAATTTTATTACTATGAAGCTACAAATTATTGCGGTTGGACTGAAATAATGCTAACTAAAGGTAAACAACCTTCTAGTTATGTAAGTAAAACCGCTTCATATTCTAAAGTTTTTCAACAATTAACACCTGATTCAATTATAAATAGTGTAAACAAAGGTCTTACAGAGGGTGGAGCTATAAGTGTTGCGAGTACGATTTTAGATGAAAACGGATTTTCTCAATTAAATAATGGAAAATTATCTGTAAGATTAAATAATAATGGCGTGCACGTATATTCATTTTTAAACGAAAGCAAAATAAACGGTTCTGTCACCGCGTTAAGGTCTACTGCGACGGGCGATGATGTAATTGGTTTTGTAAATGAAAACAACTCTTATCTAACTATAAGTTATAGCAAAGACGCTTCAAGTTACAACTCTTATATGGTTTTAGATAAATTTGGACTTCTTAATCCGATACCAATAACATATTATGAAAATCAAGATATGAATGGAACTACAATGTATTTAGGGAAAAAAGCGGGTAATGGTAGTTATTTTTTTGGTTGGAAAGATGGGAAAGGAAGAGGTTCGTCAGCATGGTACACTAGAAGTTTTTATTTGATGGATTCAGGGGGCAGCGGTTCTTTGTTTACAATAGACCCTGACGATGCTTATTTTGGAGCAAATTCGGTTTTATTTAAAAGAAATGTCACTATAAACGGTGATTTAAATGTAAGTGGTAACAAAAACTGTATTCAACATACTAAATTCGGAGATGTTCCATTCTATGCAAATGAGGATATAAACTCTTTATTAACTGAAACAGACACAGATAATATTTATACAACAGAGTTAGTTGAAGATAAATATATTTGCAGGATTGAAATAGATGAAATAATTCAAGAATGTATCAACACAACGTTACCTTATAACATTTATATAGATAAATTAAGTTGGGGAGATTATAAAATTGAAATTAGAGAGAAAGATTATTTTATAGTTGAATCTGATAGAGAAATGAAATTTAAATATAAATTAGAAGGGAAAAGAAAAGGGTTTGAGCATGAAAATAAAGAAAATAATTTTATGCAAAAAGCTACAGTCCAAAAACCTTCTCAAGAAACTGAAACACCATCGATACAAAAAAGAGAGAAAGAAATTATCCATAAAAAGCCGATTAATGAATTTTGGGAGTTATATCGTTGCAATAATTGTAACTAAAGTGGTAAAATATAGATAAAAGGAAGGTGGTAATATGAAAATAGGTTTAAGAGGTGGACACTCACCTAATTGTCGTGGTGCGGTCGGATTAAGAGATGAATATGATATGATGCAACAATTATATAAAGTTACTAAAGATATTTTAGAAAAATATGGGCATATTGTTGTAGATTGTAATTCAAACGCTAGTAGTGCCAATTCAGAGTTGCAAGAAGGTGCTAGAAAGGCTAATAATGCAAATGTAGATATATTTATATCTTTACACATGAACTCATTTAATGGTCAAGCACATGGTACAGAAGCATTGGTTGCAGAAGGTGCTAGAAAAAGTATAAGAGATATAGCACAAAGATTATGCAATAACTATGCTAGTTTAGGGTTAACCAATAGAGGTGTTAAAACTGCAAATCTCTATGAAATGCGTAACGTTAACGCACCTAACATTATCTTTGAAACACTATTTTGTGATAACGCTCATGATATAAATGAAGTATGGTCGCCAACTCCGTACGAAAAACTGGCTAGATATATAGCAAATGCTATTGACCCCAATATATCACTAGAAAAAGAACAAGACTATTATAGAGTTTGTGTACAAAGGTTCACAAATAAAGAAGATGCTGAAAAAGCACAACAAAGAATAGGCAATGAGTTAGGTTATTATTGTTTTACTGAAAAGATATAGAGGTGATTTAAATGTTTAATGGTATAAAAAATAAAGAATACTGGGCTAGGTTTAAAAACCCTGCCCTTTGGATTTCTCTCGTAGGTTTAATCGTTCTTTTATTAAATCAATTTGGGTATATAATAGATGCAGAATGGGCAGATACAACGATTAAATTAGTTTGCAGCATAGCAGTGCTACTTGGATTAATGAATAATCCCGAAACTGGAGGAATCGACTTGCCGAAAGGTGGAAAATAAATGGAATGTAAAGATAACCAATATAGTGAACTTATGCAATTAAGAAAAGAAGTTAGGGAACACGAAAAAAGAATTGCAGAGATGGAAAAGAATCACTCCGTTCAAGAATATCAATATAAAACTATAATGGAAACTTTAACGGAAATGAAAAGAGATATAATCGATTTGAAATCAACACCTAGTAAGCGTTGGGATTTAATAGTTGCTGGTATAATAAGTTCTATAATTGCATTTATAGCAAGTGTAACACTTAAAAAATAGGAGGTATTTATGGATAAAGACAAGGAAATTCAATTATTATCAAATGAAACCTTTATGGAAATAATGAAACACCAAAGACAAACGTTAGAAGGTTATAAAAAGATTTGTTTAGCTTGTTTAGCTACAGTGGTTTTAAGTATAACAATAATGTGTGGTAGTGCTATTTATTTCTTTGCTAATTATGAAGCTGAATTAGTGGAGGAAACAACTACAACTTATGAACAAAGTTCTGATGGCGAAAGTCAAATAATAAATGGTAATTCTTATAATGATAATTCAATTCATAACGATAAATTAAAGGAGTAGGTTAAATGGGAGTTAGGCAAAAGAAAACAGTGACTAGAAAAAGAAAAGTAAGATTTAAGAAAAAGAGGTAATCTTATGAATAAGGAAGATATAAAGAAGGTGCTTAATTGCCCTTCTAAACCTCTTCTAATGTTAGCCTTAGAATTGGTTAACCTTAAAGATAAAGAACGTTTAGCGATTGAATTAGTAGATATAAGGGGTATGACACAAGAAAGAGCCTCTATAAAAATAGATTGTAGTATTAAAAGTGTTACCAATTATAGAAATAAAGCTTATAAGAAGTTAGGAAAAGCTTGGGAAAATCAAGAATTGATTAAGAAGATTTTGGAGGGATAGAAATATCTCTCTTTTTTTTTATATAAAACTATTGACAAGATAATTAACTATGTTATAATTAAATCATAAGATGTTTAGGAGGTATTAAGATGAAAAGAAGCACTTTGGAAAAGCTAAAAGAAATGAGAAATAAATATAAAAACAATGATGCTTTTGGGAGTATAGTTGGATTTTATGATGAAGGTATAAACGAAGGAATTAGCAGAGCTATAATGGTATTAATTGAGAATGAGGAGATTGAAGAAGATGGAATCAATTAGAATTGCTTTAGAAGATGAGATTATTTATAATGAAGTTACAGGAGAAAACATTTGCAAAATATCAGATTTAGCTGATAAAGAAAAAGCTTTATATGTTATAACTCAACTTATGACAGAAAGAGATGAATTTGAAATTATGGCAGATTCGGCTATAGAAAGAATTGAAGAACTTGAAGATGATTTAAGAATGTACGAAGATAACTATTGTGGTACTTTTAATAGTTGGTTGGAGGATTAAATATGAATGACGGTTATTATGCTTTACTTTTAGCAATAATATATGATATAGATGCACATACCGCTTTTTCATTTGTAAAAGGAACTAGAAAAGATTATGAAAATCTTAAAGATAAAAAAATAACAGAAAGAGATTATCAGGTTGAATTTGATTTGGAGGGATATTATGAATAATTATTTTGAGGTTGGCGCTTTATATGAATGTGAGGGTGTTTCTTACACTCTCAACCGAAATAATCAAGCTGATTTTGAATTGTATCATGATTTAGTTGAAGAGGGAGAACAACCATTACAAGCGTTAAAGATAGCAAGTGAAAATCTTTTATATTATATTTGGAACAATGACATTAAAGAAGTTACATTTGAAGGAACTAAAGAAGAAGTTGAAAGAGAAATGAAATTTTTAGGGTTTAGGAAGGTGTTTTAAATGTTAGAGTTCATAACCAAAATTTGGGTAGCTGGTGAAATAAATGATTTTAGAAGAAATAGAAAGAAAAGAAAACAACAAGAAAAAATATTAAAGCAAAATAAAGCACAACAAAGAGTTGCAGAGCTTGGAGTTATAGAGGAAAAGATAAAAGGAAATAATGATTTAGATGCTAAGTATAAAAGAATAGGCAATTGTTTTTCTATATCTGCTTTAATTATTATATTAAGTTTATTTTTAACCTTATTTTTCCCGTTTGCTATTATAATAGGAATTGTAAATATACCCATTGTAAGTTATTATGGGGTGAAATTAAATAAATTAAAAAGAGAAATATTAAACAATTAAGAGTAGAGAAATCTACTCTTTTTTTATTCAAATTACAAATTGTAATATTTTTGTCATTTTTATAACTTTTATAGATGTTATTATAATTACAGGAGGTGAGATAAATGACAGACGAACAATTAGATATGATAATTTCTTATATAGAAGTTAATCACGATATATTAACACCTTTGGATGTACTAGAGGGGTTATATGAATTAAGAGAGAATAATAGAAAAGAAGGAGAGAAGTAAAAATGAAAGAGTTAATAAAAATAACTACAAATGAACAAGGACAACAATTAGTGAGTGCTAGAGAGTTGCATGAAGGATTAGAGATAAAAACTAAATATCAAGATTGGTTTAAGAGAATGTGTGAATATGGTTTTGAGGAAAATATTGATTTTACTACTATAGAGGAACTTTCTCAAAAAAGAGAAGGTTCAAGATTAGTAAATAGATTCATAGAAACTCACATAATTACAATAGATATGGCAAAAGAAATTTCAATGATACAAAGAAACGAGATTGGTAAAAGGTTTAGATTGTATTTTATAGAGTGCGAAAAGAAATTAAGAGAAATTTCCACACCGCAGTTACCACAAGACTATTTAAGTGCTTTAAAGGCTTTAGTAGCAAGCGAAGAAGAGAAAGCGAAGTTGCTACAAGAAAAAGAAGAGAACGCCCCTAAGGTTTTATTTGCTGATTCAGTAAGCACAAGTAAAACAACTATTTTAGTAAGAGAAATGGCTAAGATATTAAAGCAAAATGGAGTTGATACAGGAGAAAAGAAGTTTTATAAGTGGTTAAGAGAAAATGGTTATCTAGTTAAAGCTAGTTGTACCGACTATAATATGCCAACTCAAAAATCAATGAGATTAGGATTGTTTGAAATAAAAGAAACTACAATAAATCATTCTAACGGAACAATAAGTATTTCACGAACTCCTAAGGTTACAGGAAAAGGACAACAATATTTTATAAATAAGTTTTTGAATAAATAATAAATCAGCATCCGAAAGGGTGCTTTTTTTTACGTTTAATTTACCTAAAACTTACCGTTTATTTCTATTTAAGAACTGTTATAACCTAATGTAAAATTAAAGTATAAAGAACAGGAGGTAATAATATGAATCCTTATTATGGAGGATATGGAAATTATGGAATGAATCCTAATTTCAATCCTAACTTTGCGAATAATAGATTAAATGCTTTAGAACAACAGTTTAATCAACAACAACAACCAATACAACAAGTTCAACAACCTCAATTCCCTTCTATAAGGCCAGTTACCTCTATAGAAGAAGTTAGAGGAATAACTCCGAATTTTGACGGTAGTAAATTGTGGTTTGAAGATACAACAAACAAGAAATTATACACTAAATATATAGATGTGAACGGTTTACCACATATAGATACTTATACGCTTTCTATAGAGGAAGAAAAACCGACAGAAGGTTATTGCACCAAAGAGGAATATAACGCCTTAAAAAGCGATTTAGACAATTATAAGAATGTATTAGATAGTTTATTAAACCAATTAGGAGGTAATAAGAATGAATAATTTTAATCCGATGCAATTAATGCAAATGATGCAAGGGGGAAATATAAATCCTATGCAGCTAATGAATATGTTTGGTAATAATCCTATGATGGGACAAGCAAAGAAAATGTTAGAAGGTAAAAACCCTCAACAAATTCAAGAAACAATAATGAATATTGCTAAACAAAAAGGAATGAATGAAGAGCAAGTCAGACAGATGGCTCAACAATTTGGTATTAAGTTCTAAGAACTTTAATATAAATATATATATTTAAGGAGGTAGTCAAACATGGCTATGACAGAAGGGTTAGGCGTTACGCCAGTATATAATCTAGATAACAGAAATGATGAGGGAATGTTCGGCAATGGCGGAGCATGGGTTTTCTTCCTTTTCTTTTTACTAGCATGGGGAGGAAATGGTTTCGGAGGATTTGGAGGTGCAAATGGTACAGTTGGTCAAATAAACAACGACTTTATGTACTCAAATCTTTCTAATCAATTAGGAAGAATACAAGACCAAAATACATTTACAGCTAATTCTTTACAACAAGGATTATGTAGTTTAGGTTATGAAAATTTAAGTAACTTTAAAGATTTACAGGCTCAATTATCTAATAACTGCTGCGAAACTAATAGAAATATAGATGCGGTTAGATATGAGAACGCACAAAATACTTGCGCAATAATTCAAGCTAGTGAGAAAAATGCCGATAGAATAATCAATTATTTAACTCAATCAGAAATTCAATCATTAAGAGATAGCTTAAATACAGCTAACTTACAATTAAGTCAACAAGCACAAACTGCTAACTTAATTTCTACATTAAGACCTTTTCCTACACCATCTTATATAACTTGTTCACCATATACAAGTGCATTTAATGGTTACGGATTAGGAAATGGTTGCGGTTGTGGATTAGTTTAATTTCCCTCAAAAGAGGTGATTCAAGAGGGGAGAAATCCTCTCTTTTTTCTTTTAAGAATATTACAATACAAGGAGTGAATTTTTAATGACATGCAATAGAAGATGTAATTGTTGCAACAGAAGATTAATATCAACAAGTATAGTTGTAACAGGAACAGCACCAAACCAAGTTTTAACAATAACAGTGCCAACACAGACTTTTACTAATTTAGAAAGAAGATGTTTAATAATAGCGCAATCAATTCCGGCAGGGGCTAGCAATTTACCAGTTGTAATTGAAAATGGAACAGATGTTATACCGGTTAGAGTAAGAACAGGTAATAATTTAAGAGCAGACCAAATAAGAAGTAGAAGAAGATATCAAATAATATATGGGGATGACCCTATTCATTTCTCGTTAGAATGTGGAGTGCCTTATACTTGTTTCTCTACAGCAAATGAATAATAATTTTAATAACGATATAGATTATCTAGCTTTATTTGGAACATTTTTAGGAGTTTTAAACTATATGGAAAATATAAAACAAACTTCTAATGATGAATTATTGGAAGAATTAAAAAAACAAGATGTTCTATATTTAGAAACTATAATAAAACAAAATAATGAAATAATCGAATTATTAAAGGAGGGTAAATAATGGATTACAATAAAATAATAGAAGTTAACGGAAAGATAATTGATAAAGCTTTGCCTAAAATAGAGAAAGCTATGGTAACCGATAAATGGGATTGTGAATGTGTTGAAGCTATGACCATGGCGCTTGATAATATAAAAGATGCTTTAAAAATAGAATCTATGCTAGAAAAAGATAAAACCATGGAATATTCATCAGCTAAAATGGTTTACGAGCCATTAGGAGAAGATACAGAGTTTATGGAGTGTATTTCCAAGATAATAAATAAACATGGTTTAGAAGCCGGTACAAAAGCAATAATGACTGTTATAAATGAATTAATGGAAGATATGAAAATACTTCACTCAAAAATGTATAACAACACTATGATGAAATTGAGGGATATAAAACATGATTAAGAGTTATGATTTTAACAATGAAGCTATAAAACTATTAAAAGAAGCTATAAATTTAAGCGCTAGAGGTGAAATGATTCACGATACCCTTAGCAGGTCAGCACACATGAAAGGGTTACAAGGGTTTAAAAGATGGCATAAAGTTCAATCTAAAGAGGATAGATGTCATAGGGTGGATTTACAACACTATGTAATTGATATGTTCAGCGAAAACCTCGAACCGTCTTGGGAGGAATTAGAAGGAGTTAAAGAACCATTAACTATAAAGGAGCATTTAGAATTATATTTAGATTGGGAAATCGAAGTTTATACTACTATAGCTTCTATATCTAATAGATTAGTCGCTAAATTCCCTAAAGAAGCTGAAAAAGTCTTAAACCCTCTTTGCGGAGTTTCTAAAGAAATAGAAAAGATACGCAGATGGTTACAAGACTTTGAGTTTACTGGATATGATGCAAGTTATATCAAGTTAGTTGATAAAATGCTTCATGATAAAGTTAAAGAAATTGAAGAAAAAGAGTAATCTTTTTACCTCTTAGAGCATATATATAAAATATAAAGCTTTAGGAGGTATTTTTTTATGAAGAATATTGATAAAATCGCTAACGAATTATTACAAACAAAGACTTGCAAAACTACAAAGGAAGCTTATGAGTATGCTAGGTATTTAAAGAATTATACTACGATGCTCTACAAACAACAATATAAATAAACCATTATAAAGGCACTTAATAGGTGTCTTTTTTTATTACTACATTTACTACATTTTTAAGTTACATTTTTTGTAGTTTTACTACATTTACTACACTTAATTATAAACAAAATGTTACCAATCAATTCATAATTAATTAAAATATTTACTACATTTTTAGGCTTACTACATTTTTACTACATAATTACTACATTTTTAAAACCCTTTGTAAGCTAGTGATACCAATGCTTTATATATATTTACTACATTTACTACATTAAATTATAAGACTTTATTATAAGTAATAAAATAATATATATATTTTATATAAAAATGTGCTATATAGAAAATGATGTAGTTTTTGTAGTAAATGTAGTAAGTGATTAATTTTTATTTCTTATAATGGTTCAAAGATGTTCCGAGACGAATAATGAAATAAAATATTTTCACCTCATCACTCCATAATTATTTTTTTAGAAAAAAGTGTTGACAAGATAATTAAGTATGTTATAATTATACTTGTAAAGAACATCAAAGGAGGTGTTGTGGTGGTTATCTATAAAAGTGAAATTAGAAGAGCATTAGAAAGATGGAAAAATGCAGAAGTGAAACTTAATACAGAGCATAACTGTGAGTATGAAAGTCCTAAATTAACGTCCGAATTCGTTAGAAAGATAGCTAAAATCTTAGGGTTACCAACATCAGATAAATATATAAGAGTGTTAAGACCTTATATAAGAGAAATGAAAAAGGAGGGAGTTATTTAATGTTAAAACAATATGCGTTAAAAGAAAATAAACTTGTGTGTCCAAATTGTGGATGTGAAGAAGTGATTGATTTTTATATAGAAGATGGCTATATTTGTATCGAGTGTGAGGAATTTTTAAGTTATGGTGATTTAGAATGTGATGAAATAACTGTAGATCACATCTTGATAGAATATGATGAAGAGAAAAAAATATTTGAAATAATAAGAGATTAAGGTGGTACAAAATGAAACTATATGAATTATCACAAAACTTTAGAAACTTACAACAAGTTTTAGAAAATGCTGGAGAAGATGAAAATTTAAAAGAGTTAGTTATAAACTCTATGAAAGAGTTAGAGTGTGATTTATCTACAAAGGTAGAAAATATCGTGAGATTAATCAAGAACCTACAAGCAGAAGTAGAAGCATTAAAAGCAGAAGAGAAGAGATTAGCAAAAGAAAGAAAGATAAGAGAGAATAAGATTGAAAATCTACAAGGATATTTATTTGACACTATAAACGAATTAGAGAAGAAAGAAGTTAAAGGAGGTATATTTACTGTAAGCATAAAGAAAAACCCTCCTAAGACGGTTGTGGAGGAATTAAACGCTATACCAAAGCAATTTATTGTAAATACTCCTAGTGTGGATAAAAAAATGCTTAAAGAAGCATTAAAAAACGGTGAGATAATCGAGGGGGCTAAATTAGTACAAGAGGAAAGTTTAAAAATAAGGTGAAAAATGAATAAAGTTAGATTGAATAAAGATGAAGAATTTAAAATAACTTTAGTTAGACCGCATAGAATTAACTTTAAATACAAAGATTGTTATTTTAGTTTGCAAAATAACGAAGAATGTTCAGAGTGTAATATTGATATAAGAGTATTAAAAGGTGGAAATTGGTATTATTTAAATACTATAGGTTTTATGGATATTTCTAAGTTGGATTTATTATATACAAATAATAATAAAAAGATTAAAAGTAAAAAAGTTGTTTATTCTCATATAAATAAAAAGACTTTTATAGAGAAAATAAAAAAGATAATTGATAAGGCAGTTAAGTGTCAGTTAAAAGGAGGTATTTTTATGATTGATTACACAGGAGAAATTAAAAAAATGAATTTGTGGGAAAAAATAGCACAAATAAGTTCGGAAGTGCAATATTTACAAAAAGATGATAACGTTGGTTATGGTAAAAACTCTTACAAAGCTATATCTATAGAAAAGGTTATGACTGCCGTGTCTGATAAGATGGCTAAGTATGGGATAGTTATATATCCAGTAGAACAAATCTATAATAGAAAAGATGAAGAGGTAACAAAAGTTGACGGTAGCAAAGCTTTTAATAGAATCTCTGATGTAGATGTAAAATATCAAGTTATAAACATTCATAATCCATCAGAGCAGTTTATAACTGTAAGCAGTGGTACTGGTGTCGATACACAAGACAAAGGAATAGGAAAGGCTATGACATATGCTTACAAAAATATGATTATCAAGTTATTTGCTATAGCGACTGGTGATGATACCGACAAAGTGCATAGTGATGACTACACAGATAAACTTATGGGTAGGACAGAAAAGAAAACTGCACAACAAAATAGTAATTTATCAGATAAGCAATTAAGCAGATTGTTCGCTATAGGAAAATCTAAAGGAATAAATCAAGCAACTATAACGGCTCAATGCGTAAAAGAATTTGGAGTATCTGATATAAGTCAAATGACTAAAGAACAGTACGATAATATTTGTAGTAGATTGGAGAAAGTTCAAAAATAATGAGATATAGATTTACTGAAAGAGAAATAGAAAACGCATTAAATAAAATGATTATTATAATAGATTCGAGGGAGCAAAAAGCTTCCTCTTATAAATCTGAATGGGATAGGAATCAAGTTAGATATTATTCTACAGAGGAGTATAAAAAGTATAATAAAGAGTGTAAAATTCCTAAAAAAGACTTGTTTGAAGCTAATTTACCAGCAGGGGATTACTCGGCTATGATACCTAAAGGAACGCTAGATGGAATTGATAGGGCGTTATGGTTTGATAAATATACTATTGTAGAAAAGAAAGGTAGTATTAACGAGTTAGCGGGCAATATCAAGGTTACAAATGGAGAAAAGAAACGTTTAGATAACGAGTTCGCAAGGCTTAAAGCAAATGGGACTAAACACAGAATACTTATAGAAGATGCTTTATATTTCAAACATATGTATGAAGGTACAGGCGACCATAAACACGGATGGAAAAGTAGTATAAGTCTATTAGGTGCTATAGATAGAAGTCTTTCAGAATGGGGGACTGAATTAATTCCAGTACCTAAAGAGTATATGGCTAAAAGGATTTACGCTATTTTAAGAAATGATGTGAGAACTTGTTTAAGAGAACATTTTGAAATAAAGGATATTAATAAGTTTATGGAGGTTGAATTGAATGAGTGATAGTAAAGCGAGTTTAATTACAAGTGTAGGGATAGCTTTAATGGGATTGATAGCTTATCCAAATAGTAGTATCTTAGCTAAACCTATTTTAATAGGTGTTACAGTTGGAGGGATTGCTACTGCAATTATAATTAAGGAATTGAAAGGGGAAAGAAAATGATGAATGAAATCAATGCTTTAAAAATGAGCGTTGCCTTTTATAAAGGACAATGCAAAGAATTGAAAGAAAGGGTTGTTTTTTTTAAAAAACAATTGGAGATAAAAAAAGAAAAACAAACTCGATATTTATTAGAGATCAAATTACTTAGAGAAATATTAGAACAAAATAGTATATCTGTAGATATTAATATAGTTGAAAAATATTTAGAGTATAAAGGAGATAATAAATAATGAAAGTTAGTTTAATAGATATAACAAACAATCCAATAGAAAAGATATATAAGGCTTATAGAATATGCTACAGTAAAGATTCTTGGGATAATATAAAAATTAAGAGTGAGAAGGAAATGTGCGATTTTATAGTTCCTCTTATGATGGAACAACACACTAGCCCGCTAGAACACGTTAGTTTTAGCTTTGCTATAGAAGGGATTTCGAGGGCATGTTTAGCACAGTTGACTAGGCATAGAACATTTAAGTTTAATGTGCAATCACAACGCTATATCAACGCAGAAAATTTCAATGTAGTTATGCCTGATTTAAGTTATATAGGAGATAAAGAAAAAGAACAAATGACGAAAGAATATATGTGGAGTATGTACGAAGAGATATTCGATTTATATAAAGTTATGGTTAAGAATGGAGTTAAAAAAGAAGATGCTAGAGCGATTCTACCGCAGGCAACAACTTGTAATCTAATAGTCACAATGGATTTAAATAACTTTAGAAACTTTTTAAGACAAAGAAAGTGTATTCATGCACAGAAAGAGATTAGAGAATTGGCTTTTACTATGATAGATTTATTAAAACCTCATATTCCATTTGTAGATTATAAAGTTTTATTATGCGAACAAGGTTTATGTAGTAAATGCCTTGACAAAATAAATCAATAAGTATATAATTAAATTGTAAATAAATTTAAGTTGGTTGAGTGAGTTTATAGTGTTGAGAATAAAATATTCGCCTATATCTTGTACGCCTCACTTTTCCAACTAAGGAGGTAATAGAATGGAAAAGAAAACTATATATTTGAAAGTTGATATAATTGGAGGAGAAGAAGATTTATTAGAAAATCCAATGAGATATTTGAGTGTTGATTTTGATGCGGATTACGATTATATAGATTACGGAATAGCGATAGAAAGAGGGGAAGAATAATGAATCAAGTTAACTTATTAGGTCGTTTGGCTAAAGATGTGGAATTGAGATTCACTAGAGAGAAAGGGACGGCAATTGCTAATTTTACATTAGCTGTAAATAGAAAGTTCAAGAAAGATGAAGCTGATTTTATTAGTTGTGTAGCGATAGGTAAGACTGCTGAAATAATAAATCGATACTTCTCTAAAGGTTCTCAAATTGCTATAAGCGGAAATATAAGAACAGGAAGCTATGAAGCTCAAGACGGGACTAAAAGATATACAACCAATATAGTTGTTGAAAATTTTGATTTTATAAGCAACAACAATAAACAAGAGAATAAAGCAAATGAGTTTGAAGAAGAAATGAATAGGGTTGAAGATGGATATGTTCCATTTTAGGAGGCGTTTAGATGTATAATTATAAAGAAGTGATTATTCCTATAAGTGATTTTGAATTAGGACAATTAGATGCTAGTTTAGTTAAACCTAATTGTTTTAATTTTTGTTTAGAAGAAGAATGGTTGCTAAGAATAGATAAAGATGGCATAACTTTCAATGAAGATTTCAAAAATAAACTTTCCGCTGATGAATATGCTATGAAATTTATTGAGTGTTTAGAGAGAATGGGAATGGTTAAAAATGAAAACTTGTACTAATTGCAACAGAACATTCGAAGATATAGAAACTAATTTCTATCACCACCCACAAGGGAAAGATGGTTATAGGTCTATGTGTAAAGAATGTTTAAAGGAAAAAGCTAGAGAAAAATCAAGAAAGACTATGAAAGATGTTTTTATAGATAGAGAAAAGATAAAAGCTAAACGCAAAGAGTTAGGATTAACTATTGAGGAAGCTTCTAAACTTATAGGAATACCATATTACACTTATTTAGGTGTAGAAATAAGAGACAAAAGAGTTAGGAGAAATACTTGGGAGAAAATAAATAAGGTTTATAAATTGGAGGGATAATGATGTTTGAAATGGAAAATAAAATAAGATGTCCTCGTTGTGGGGAAAGCGAAGATGTATGGGTAGAATATACAGAAGACATAGACAATTTTGAGGGGAAATATGTATTAGAGGGTTATAGTTGTGAGTGCGGGAATGAATTTGTAGTGTTAGTAACTTTTAAACCAGTTGGTTGGGAATATGAGGAATAGACTAGAGTAAAATCTAGTCTTTTTAACAAAATTGTTGACAAGATAATTAAGTGATTATATAATTAACTTGTAAATTCGTTTTGGAGGTTAGGTAGATGATTAAGATTAAAGTAAGTCAGAAAGGTTATAAAACAAAACCAACTGCAACTGACATGGTAGATATTACAATGGGTATGAAAAATTACCCTTGTATATACGTTGATTATAGAGAAATAAAAGAATATTTAAAAAGAGGTCATTCGGTTTTATTAGCAGAATTTCAAGAAGATAGTAAAGATATATTTGAAAGCAGCATTAATTGTTTAGAGTGCATTGCTTTAGATATAGATAGTAAAGAAAATAAAATCACATTGTTTGAAATGGTTGCACTAGTTAATAAGAAACTAGGTGTTTACCCTATAATAGAATATCCAACTTTTAGTGATACTGATTACACTAAATTCAGATTGATTTATAGATTAGAAAGTCCTATTGATGTTGAAACTTATAAGTTGTTGTATAAGGCTCTACAATGGAAATTTAATAAATATTTAGACCAAGCTACAAGTAACGCGAATCGCATATGGGCTGGGACAAATAAAGAGGTAACTTACAGAGAGAACGACATTCCTATAAGTTGCGCATTAATTGTAAAACTTATAAATGCTTATCAATCTAAGTTAAAGAGGGATAATAAAGCTAAGCAAAAAGCAATTGAACAAGGATATACCAAGTATGACGGTGAAGATTATATTAAGCCGCAGTATAAAGA